>Ga0209930_1000313_pt1 | contig 139693 bp, 147 predicted proteins | sample ThiBiot_500_biof_2_FD_183948 | JGI IMG/M metagenome (GOLD analysis project Ga0209930, IMG submission 183948) | Wastewater bioreactor microbial communities from Cape Town, South Africa - Thiocy_cont_500_biof (SPAdes) | ecosystem: Engineered > Bioreactor > Thiocyanate-remediating >...
CTCAATGATCTGCCATGGCGGTTTCCGGACTTCGCCGATCTCGCCAAGCTGCTCGATCGTCACGTCGCCGCCTTCGCGAGAGAACTCGATCTCGATCTCGGATCGAAATCGCTAACGCTCGACGACATCTGGATCAACATCCTGCCGCCCGGCGGCGTGCACACCTCGCACATCCATCCCCATTCGGCGATCAGCGGCACCTACTATGTCGCGATTCCGAAAGGCGCGAGCGCCATCAAGTTCGAGGATCCGCGCCTCGGATTCATGATGGCGGCGCCGCCGCGAAAGAAAAACGCCGCGCCCGACAATCGCAGCTTCGTCTATATCGCGCCGCAGGAGCGCACGGTGCTGCTCTGGGAAAGCTGGCTGCGCCACGAGGTGCCGGTGAACGAATCGGATTCCGACCGCATCTCGATCAGTTTCAATTACGGCTGGCGGTGAGTCACCGGCGCGGGCGCGCCGCCGTCTTTTTCACGCCTGCGGCCGGCGCAGCATCGCGAGCGGCTTTCTGTGCGTCCGATCTCGGCCGGGAGCTCTTCTTCGGCTTCGCCGCGACATAGGCGATGGAGCGCGCGATCCAGTCCCGCAGCGCGTCGCGATCGCTGAGGATGTCGTCGGGCATCGCGACGAAATCGCGAATGCCGCGTCCGCTCGTGAATTCATAGCCATGGGCGTCGAATTCGTCGCGGAGAGCGGCGCGGTCCTGCTCGCTGAATTTGAGCACGAAGCTTTCCTGATGCACGCAGCCGAACAGCTTGCCGTCCACCAGCGCGGCGGGGCAGCCGAACATGGCGCGCTTCTCGATGCGCGGATCGGGCGGAATCGAAGCGCCGAAAAGGGCCGACAGGGCCGCGTCGGATTTACGCCACGCCATCTGCGCCCCGCCTTTTTCGCGACGCAGGAGCCGGGGCGACGCGACGCGCATGGGGATAGGGCGCGCGCCGCGATGGCGAAAGCGCGCGAACTGGGCTATCGCTCCCGGCATGCAGACCTATCTCGACCTGATCCGTCGAATCCTCGACGAAGGCGTCCGCAAAAGCGACCGCACGGGCGTCGGGACGCTGTCGGTGTTCGGCCATCAGATGCGGTTCGACCTCAGCCAGGGCTTTCCGCTCGTCACGACAAAAAAGCTGCATCTGAAGTCCATCATCCATGAATTGATCTGGTTTCTCAAGGGCGACACCAATGTCGGCTACCTGCGGGACAACGGGGTCACCATCTGGGACGAGTGGGCTGACGCAAAAGGCGATCTCGGTCCGGTCTACGGCAAGCAGTGGCGAAGCTGGGAGGGAGCGAACGGCCAGACGATCGACCAGATCGCGCAGGTCGTTGACGAGATCAGGCGCAACCCGGATTCCCGGCGGCTGATCGTCTCCGCGTGGAACCCGGCCGACATCCCGAAGATGGCCCTGGCGCCGTGCCACTGCCTGTTCCAGTTCCATGTCGCCGAGGGGCGGCTTTCCTGCCAGCTCTATCAGCGGTCGGGCGACGTGTTTCTCGGCGTCCCCTTCAATATCGCGAGCTACGCCCTGCTTACGCACATGGTCGCGCATGTCACCGGCCTGCAGCCGGGCGATTTCATCCATTCGCTCGGGGACGCGCACCTCTATCTCAACCATCTCGAGCAGGCGCGGCTGCAACTCGGCCGCGCGCCGCGTGCGCTGCCGACGCTGCGCCTCAATCCGGCGGTTCGCTCGCTGTTCGACTTCCGGTACGAGGACATCGCGGTCGAGGGCTATGATCCGCATCCGCTGATCAAAGCACCGATCGCGGTATGATCGTCATCGCGCAAGTCGGGGCGCAGAGGGCATGAGCCGACCCGAGATCGTCATGATCGCGGCCATGGGACGCAACCGCGTCATCGGACGCGACAACGGCATGCCGTGGCGACTGCCCAGCGACCTGAAGCGCTTTCGCCGGCTCACGATCGGCAAACCCATCATCATGGGGCGCAAGACCTTCCTGTCGATCGGCAAGCCGCTGCCGGGGCGGGAGTCGGTCGTGGTGACGCGCGATCAGGCCTTCGCCGCCCCCGAGGGCGTGCATGTGGTTCGCACCCTTCAGGAGGCGCTTGACGTTGCGGCGCGGCGCGCGGCTGCGCTCGGCGTTAACGAAATCGTCAGCGGGGGAGGCGGCGAAATCTACGCCCAGATGATCGGAATGGCCGATCGTCTTCATATCACCGAGATCGACGCGGAGCCGGAAGGCGACGCGCTCTTTCCTGCGATCGACCCGGCGATTTTCCGGGAAATCCACCGTGAAGTCAGGCCCTTGGCTCCGCCCGACGAACATGCTTTCGCCTGGGTCGACTATGCGCGATACTGATTTCTGATCCAAGCAGCGCCAGCGGGCGCGACGATGTCGCGCGCGGCCCGCGCGCGTTGACGGAGCGCCGGGGGAGCCCCACTTGAGCCCCACTTGGCGCTTGACGAACAATAGGCCAAAGCCCGATCACGGCGGCGGTTTCACCGGAAGGAAGGCGAATGCCCTGGAGCAATCAGAGCGGCGGCGGCGGGGGCCCCTGGGGCGGTCCGCCGAAGAATCCCGGTCCCTGGGGATCGGGGCCGCAAGGAGGAGGCCCTTCGGGGGGCGGCCAACGGCCGCCTGATCTCGAGGACATCCTGCGTCGCAGCCAGGACACGATCAAGAACCTGTTTCCCGGCGCCGGCGGCGGCCGGGTCGGCGGCAAGGGTGCGGCTCTTGTCGCGCTCGGCATCGTCGCGATCTGGCTGGCCACCGGGTTCTACACCGTGCGGCCCAACGAGGTCGGCCTCAATCTCGTCTTCGGCCGCTATGTGGGGACCACGCTTCCGGGCCTGAACTACAACTGGCCCGCTCCGATCGGCAGCGTGATCAAGCCGACGGTGACGGAAGTGAAGACGATGGAGATCGGCGTCCGGTCGATGGCCGATCAGCGGCGCGGGGCGCGGTCGCCCGTCGACGAGGCTCTGATGCTGACCGGCGACGAAAACATCGTCGACATCGATTTCGCGGTGCAGTGGCAGATCAGCCCGACCGCTCCGCAGGATTATGTGTTCAATCTCCGCGGCCCCGAAGCCACCGTCAAAGCGGTGGCCGAGAGCGTGATGCGCGAGGTGATCGGCAAGCGCAACATCCAGCCGATTCTCACGACGGACCGCCAGATCATCGAGACCGAGGTCCGCACGCGCATGCAGGACGTGCTGGACCGCTACAAGGCCGGCGTCGTCATCCGGCTCGTCCAGCTTCTGCGGGCCGACCCGCCCGCCGAGGTCATCGACGCGTTCCGCGACGTGCAGGCGGCGCGGCAGGATCAGGATCGCGCCAAGAACGAGGCCGACACTTATGCCTCGAGCATCGTGCCCGTGGCGCGCGGCGACGCGCAGCGCGTGGTTCAGGAGGCGGAAGCCTATCGCTCGCAGAACGTCGCGGAGGCCAAGGGCGCCGCGTCGCGCTTCGACCAGATCTACGCCGAATACAAGAATGCGCCGCAGGTGACCCGCGAGCGCATGTTCCTTGAAACCATGGAGCGCGTCTTCGGCCGCGTCGACAAGATCATCATCGATCCGAAGAATGGCGGCGTGGTTCCGTATCTTCCCCTCAATGAACTGAGCCGACCGTCGTCCCCGCCTCAGCGTCCGGGCCAACTCGGCTCCAACGCCGCACGTCCGCAGGATGCCCCCCGATGAATTCGGCTCTCGTGAAAATCGTCGGCGGCGTCATCGTCGCCGCCGCCGCCATCATCCTGTTCGGAGCCGCGTTCACCGTCTCCCAGACCCAGTACGGACTGGTGCTGCGGTTCGGAGAAACGGTGCGGACGATCTCCAACCCCGGCCTTTATTTCAAATGGCCGCTCATCGATGCGGTGCTCACCTTCGACAAGCGCATTCTTGATCTCGATCGTCCCGCGCAGGAGGTCATCGCGTCCGACCAGAAGCGGATCGTCGTCGACACGTTCACACGCTACCGCGTCGACAATCCCCTGCTGTTCTACCAAACCATGCAGTCCATCGAAGGCGCCAACCGCAGGCTCGCCAGCATCGTGGACTCCACGCTGCGCGGCGTGATCGGCGACGCGACTTTCACGACCGTGGTGAAGACCGATCGCGACGGGCTCATGCAGAAAATGCGGTCGGAGGTGAACCAGCAGGCGAAGGGCTTCGGCATCGAGATCGTCGACGTGCGCATCCGCCGCGCCGATCTTCCGGAAGCCAACCAGAAGGCGGTGTTCCAGCGCATGCAGACCGAGCGGCAGCGCGAGGCCGCCGACATCCGGGCGCAGGGTCAGGAGCAGAGCCTCGGCATTCGCGCCCGCGCCGATCGCGAGGTCGCGACCATCCGCGGCGAAGCCAACCAGAAATCGGAAGAATTGCGCGGCGCCGCGGACGCGGAGCGCAACGCGATCTTCGCCGCGGCCTTTGGAAAAGATCCGGATTTCTTCACCTTCTATCGGTCGATGCAGGCCTATGAAACCGGCCTGAAAGCGGGCGACACCCGGATGGTGCTCTCCCCCGATTCCGATTTCTTCCGCTACTTCAGCGATCCGGCCGGCCGCCGCGCCTCTTCGCCGACGCCGGCGAACTAGCCGCAAGCGACCGGGGGAGGAATGAAGGATTTCGGGGCGGCGATCGGGCTCGCATTCGCCATTGAAGGATTGCTGCTTGCGGCGTTTCCGGCGCTCATGCGGCGATCCATGGCGGAGGCGGCGCTGCGTCCGGACGCATGGCTGCGCGCGGCGGGTCTTATTTCCGCCGTCGTCGGCGTGATGGTGGTCTGGGGAGCGCGCGCGCTTTTCTGATCGGATGCGATTGCGCGCCGCTGCGGCGGCGGGGATCCCGCTTCCGTCGCAAGTCGAGGCGAACCATAGTAAGTGATGCTCCAACGGGAGAAGCTTGACCCATGATCGGCGCCTTGTCCGCCCTTTCCGTCCGTCGCGCGGCGCCTATCGCCGTCGCCGCGGCCGCCGCCTTTCTGGCGTTCGCGCCTGTCGCCAGCGCCCCGGCGCTGGCCCGGGGCCCGGCCTCCCTAGCCGACCTCTCCGAGCAGGTGATCGACGCCGTCGTCAATATTTCAGCGACATCGACCGCGCCGGCGACCAGCGAGCGCCGGCAGCTCCAGGTGCCGCAACTGCCGCCGGGCACTCCGTTCGAGGAATTCTTCGAGGAATTCTTCCGCCGCGGACCGGGCGGGCAGCCGCAGCAGCGCCGCCGCAGCAATTCGCTCGGCTCCGGCTTCGTGATCGATTCATCCGGCATCGTGGTGACCAATAACCACGTCATCGGCGAAGCGAACGACATCACTGTCATTTTCAACGACGGCACGCGGCTGAAAGCGGAAATCGTCGGCAAGGACGCGAAGGTCGATCTCGCGGTGCTGAGGGTGAAGCCGGAGAAGCCGCTGAAGGCGGTGAAGTTCGGCGACAGCGAGAAGCTGCGCGTGGGCGACTGGGTCATCGCCATCGGCAACCCGTTCGGGCTCGGCGGCTCGGTGTCGGCGGGCATCGTCTCCGCCCGCAACCGCAACATCGAGAGCGGCCTCTACGACAATTACATCCAGACCGACGCCGCCATCAACAAGGGCAATTCGGGCGGTCCCCTGTTCAACATGGACGGCGAGGTGATCGGCATCAACACCGCCATCCTTTCGCCGTCGGGCGGTTCGATCGGCATCGGGTTCGCCGTGCCGTCCTCGCTCGCCTCGAGCATCGTGGAGCAGCTGCGCGATTTCGGCGAGACGCGTCGCGGCTGGCTTGGCGTGCGCATCCAGCAGGTGGACGATTCGCTTGCGGAAGCCATGAAGCTCGGCCGCGCTCGCGGCGCGCTGATCGCAGGCGTTGACGAGAAGGGGCCGGGGAAGCCGGCGGGCCTTGAGACCGGCGATGTGATCGTGAAATTCGATGGTCGCGAGATCCGCGATTCCCGCGACCTTCCGCGCATTGTGGCGTCGACCCCGGTCGGCAAGGAAGTCGAGGTCGTGGTGATCCGCAAGGGTCAGGAACTGACCAAAACCGTCAAGCTCGCGCGTCTCGACGAGACGGCTTCGGCGTCCGCCGCGCCGGGACGGCCGCCGGCGCTGGTTCCGGAGGTCAAGCGCGTGCTCGGTCTCGAAACCTCGCTGATCACCGACGAAGCGCGCCGCCGCTTCAACCTCAAGCAAGGCCTGAAGGGCGTGGTGGTGCTCCGGGTCGATCCGGATTCCGCCGCCGCCGACAAGCGCATCCAGCCCGGCGACGTGATCGTGGAATTCGGGGATCAGCCGGTGTCCAAGCCGGAAGATATTTCCGAGCGCATCGAGGCGCTGAAAAAGGAAGGGCGCAAGTCGGCCGTCGTGGTCGTCTCGAACGCGCAGGGCGAGACGCGCTTCGTGGCGCTGTCGCTGAACTGACCCGTAACAATCGATCCGGAAAAGCGGCCCGCAAGGCCGCTTTTTCTTTGCAGCATACTGCTGCCTCCATGACACAGCAGCAAGCTCTCAGTTATTCCAGCCGCATGATGTTTTCGGAAAACCGGATTTCACTTTTCCGCATCATGCTTCAGGCGGAAGCGAAGTCGTCGCGGCGATAGCCCTGCGCGTAGAGCAGCGCGCTGAGATCGGCATGGTCGATGCGGGCGTGAGCGGCGGCGGCGACGGCAGGCTTGGCGTGGAACGCAACGCCCAGACCCGCCTCGCCAAGCATCGCGAGATCGTTGGCGCCGTCGCCGACCGCCATCGTCTGCTCCGGCTTCAGGGCGAGTCTTGTGCGCAACTCGAGAAGCGTCGCCAGCTTCGCCTCGCGGCCGAGAATCGGCTCGCGCACCTTGCCGGCGAGGCGCTCGTCCTCGATCTCGAGGATATTGGCGCGATGCTCGTCGAAGCCGATCGCGCCGCCGATCTTCGCGGTGAACAGCGTGAAGCCTCCCGATACGAGGCAGCAATAGCCGCCGTTCGCGCGGATCGTGCGCACCAGCGCGCCGCCGCCCGGCGTGAAGCTGATCCGTTTTTCGATGATCTCGTCGATCACGGACAAGGGCAGGCCCTTGAGCAGCGCCACGCGCTCGCGCAGCGCAGGCTCGAAGGCGATCTCGCCGCGCATCGCGCGCTCCGTGATCTCCGACACCTCTTTCCTGAGGCCGACGAAATCCGCGAGTTCGTCGATGCATTCCTGGCCGATCATCGTCGAGTCCATGTCGGCGAGGAACAGCGTCTTCCGGCGATGGGCCGAAGGCTGCACGACGACATCGACAGGGGCACCGGCGATCGCGTCGCGAAGGCGATCGGAAACGGTCTTGAGATCGGCGTCGGGCCGCGTAAACGGAATGTCGGCCGCGACGCCGGGGTCGAGCCAGGCGGCCGCGGCGGCGTGGGGCAGGGCGTCGGCGGCGCGGGCCAGCAGCGCTCCATCAAGAACGGGCGCGGCGGGATTGGCGATAAGGGTCGCGACGAAGGACATGGCGGAGAACGACATCTTTGACGCGGCGCTCATCGCAGGTCCGACCGCGAGCGGCAAGTCGGCCCTCGCCGTTGCGCTCGCGCGGCGCATCGGCGGAATCGTCGTCAACGCCGATTCCATGCAGGTCTATCGCGACCTGCGCGTGCTGACGGCCCGTCCGACGCGCGAGGAGGAAGCCTCCGCGCCGCACAGGCTTTACGGCTTTATCGACGCCGCGGAGACTTTCTCCGTCGGACGCTGGCTCGCCGCTGTGGCGGAGATCATCGCGCAGGCGCGCTCGACCGGCGCGCGGCCGGTCATCGTCGGCGGCACAGGGCTTTACTTCAAGGCGCTCACGGTCGGCCTCTCCGAGATTCCGGCGGTTCCGAACGAGATCCGCGCCGCCACGCGCGCCGCCGCGGAGGGTCGCACGCCAGAAGAGCTTCACGCGCGGCTCGCCGCGCTCGACCCGGACACGGCGCGGACGCTCAGGCCGAGCGATCCGCAGCGCATCCTGCGCGCGCTCGAAGTGTTCGCCGCGACCGGCAAGCCGCTCGTCTCGTTCCATGGCGCGCGCGCGGGCGCGCTGCTCGATCCCGCGCGCTGTTTCAAGCTGTTCCTCACTCCGGAGCGCAACACGCTGCGCGAACGGATCGACCGGCGGTTCGATACGATGATGGCCAACGGCGCGCTCGATGAAGTCGCTGCGCTGAAAGAACGCGCGCTCGATCCGGCGTCGCCGGCGATGCGCGCGCATGGCGTTCCCGGGCTGATCGCCTATCTGAACGGCGCGGCGTCGCTCGACGACGCGATCGCAAAGGGCAAGGCCGACACCCGCGCATATGCGAAGCGGCAGATGACGTGGTTTCGCCATCAGATGACGGGCTGGACCGCAGCCGCGCCGGAGGCCGCGGAAAGCGTTGCGGCGCAGGCGTTCAAGCCTTAGGGGAATTAAGCAACGCTCCGAATCGCGGAATTGTTCTCGTTGTTTATTTTATCGCGTCTTCTTCACGCGAACCGGCATCCACTTCGCTCGAAAATGCGCTGGCCGCGGTTGTTTCAGTGGCCGCGGCCGAAGAAGAGCTGATAGAGCGTCAGCACGATTTCCGAGACGATGAGCAGCACGATCGCCCATTCGAGGCGGAGAGAACGGCGCGTGTCGATCAGATCGATGAAAGCGGTCGCCGTCTCCTTGACCACCTCCAGCTTGCGGCCCAGCGCGACGGCGCGCTCGCGCAATTCATACTCGTCTTCGAGGCGCGCATAGAGCCGCTCGAGATCGGGACGGTCCCACAGCGCGTCCGGCTTCTCCTCCACCGCGACGCGTCCCGACATGGATTGCTGAACGCCGAGCGACTGGCCGATGAGCTTCAGCATCTCGCTGCGCTTCGCAGGCAGCGCGCCCTGTTCGCGCAGGCCGCGCGACAGAGGCTCGATGACGTCGAACACCGCCGCGACCTCGCGCTCGTCGCGCGCCAGCACCACGCTCTTGGCCAGCGCGTCCGCAATCACAAGCACCTTCTCGGGCAGCAGAGACCGCAGATGGATCGGACCGCCGGGCGGCACATGATCCTCCTGATCGCTGGCGAGCTGGATCGTCGCGGTCTCTTCTTCCGGCCCTGGGAAAGGCCGGGCGACGCGCGGCCTGATCTGGGTCAGAAGGTTGTCCTCCTCCAAGGGGGTCAGTCCCGCGAACACCGCGACGCCATAGCGGAACAGCGCGACGAAGCCGTAGCTTCCGACGCGAAAGGCGAGCGGCGCGCTGGCGATCAGGTCGGAACGTTCGAGGCCGGCGGTGTCGAGCCGCTCGCCGAGCAGGAGCGCCCGGATGATGATCTGTCGGCCGGCGGCGGCCTGCGTCTTGCCGGCGGTGAGCGGAGCCAGGTCGGTCATAGCCTGTTATAGTTGATGGCGGGCGGGCGAAAAGACTTCGCGGCGACGCTTGACCGCCGCCGCGCTTCTCCGTTATCACGCCGGTATGACGACGATCATTCTCGTAACGGAGCGCCGGTAGGGGCAGTCTATCCAGACTGAGGCCCCAGCGCCGGCGCATGCAAGGTCCCTCGCGGGGCCTTTTTTATTGGCCGGACGGGACCCCTGACGACGCGGTTGCGATGACGGAGCCACGGAGAGAGCGATGAGCGAGACGATGACGGGCGCCGAAATGGTGATCCGCGCGCTGCAGGACCAGGGCGTCGACACGCTCTTCGGCTATCCCGGCGGCGCCGTGCTCCCGATCTATGACGCGATGTTTCATCAGGACAAGGTGAAGCATGTTCTCGTTCGCCATGAGCAAGGCGCCGTGCACGCCGCCGAAGGCTATGCGCGGTCGACCGGAAAGCCCGGCGTCGTGCTCGTGACGTCCGGTCCCGGCGCCACCAACGCGGTCACCGGCCTGACCGACGCGCTGATGGATTCAATTCCGCTGGTGTGCATCACAGGGCAGGTTCCGACGCATCTCATCGGCTCCGACGCCTTCCAGGAAGCCGATACGGTCGGCATCACGCGCCACTGCACCAAGCATAACTATCTCGTGAAGCGCATCGAGGATCTGCCGCGCGTGATGCACGAAGCGTTCTACGTCGCGCAGAACGGCCGGCCGGGTCCGGTCGTGATCGACGTTCCCAAGGACATCCAGTTCGCCATGGGCGACTATGCGCGGCCGAAGGAGAACCAGCACAAAAGCTATCGGCCGCAGACGAAAGGCGACATCAGCAAGATCCGCGCCGCCGTCGAGCTGATGGCGAAGGCGAAAAAGCCCGTCTTCTACACAGGCGGCGGCGTGATCAATGCGGGACCGGAAGCCTCGCGCCTGCTCCGCGAACTGGCGCGCCTGACGGGCTTTCCCGTCACCTCGACGCTCATGGGGCTCGGCGCCTTTCCCGCCTCCGATCCGCAATGGCTCGGCATGCTCGGCATGCACGGCTCCTACGAAGCGAATCTCGCGATGCATGGCTGCGACGTGATGATCAATCTCGGCGCCCGCTTCGACGACCGCATCACTGGCCGCATCGACGCGTTCTCGCCGAACTCGCGCAAGATCCATGTCGATATCGACGCGTCCTCGATCAACAAGAATGTGAAAGTCGACATCGGCATCGTCGGCGACTGCCGCGAAGTGCTCGCCGACATGATCGCGGTCTGGAAGGAGATGAAGCCCGAGCTCAACGCCGTCGCGCTGAACGACTGGAAACGGCAGATCGATGTGTGGCGCGCCCGCAAGAGCTTTTCCTTCGAGAATTCAAAGGAGGTCATCAAGCCGCAATATGCGATCGAGCGGCTTTATGAGCTGACGAAGGGCCGCGACGTGTATGTGACCACAGAGGTCGGCCAGCATCAGATGTGGGCCGCCCAGCACTTCCATTTCGAGGAGCCGAACCGCTGGATGACCTCGGGCGGCCTCGGAACGATGGGATATGGCCTGCCCGCGGCCGTCGGCGTGCAGCTTGCGCATCCGGACGCGCTGGTGATCGACATCGCAGGCGAAGCCTCGATCCTGATGAACATGCAGGAAATGTCGACGGCGGCGCAATACCGCCTGCCGATCAAGATCTTCATCCTGAACAACGAATATATGGGCATGGTGCGGCAGTGGCAGGAGCTGCTGCATGGCGGCCGCTATTCGGAAAGCTATTCGGCCGCGCTGCCTGACTTCGTGAAGCTCGCCGAAGCCTATCACGCGAAAGGAATCCGCTGCTCTGATCCGGCGAAGCTCGACGACGCCATCCGGGAGATGATCGACTATCCCGGCCCCGTGATCTTCGACTGTCTCGTCTCCAAGGAAGAGAACTGCTTCCCGATGATTCCGTCGGGCAAGGCGCACAACGAGATGATCCTTCCCGATTTCAAGGGCGACACGAAAACCGTGATCGACGCGAAGGGCAGGGAGCTCGTGTGAGCGACCGTCATCGCAGGATCATGAAAGACGTGAGACGTTGACGCGCATCGCCGCCGACGGGGCGGCGGCGCGCCGGGGAGACGCTCGATGAAGCTTATCATCGCCAACAAGGTTCATTCGTCATGGTCGATGCGGCCGTGGCTCGCGCTCACGCATTTTGGCATTCCTTTCGAGGAAGTTCAGTTTCCGTTCGCGGCCACCTTCGACGATCCCGTGTGGAAAGCGAAAGTCGCGCCCTACAATCCGGCGGGGAAAGTGCCTTGCCTTGCCGACGGCGACATCCGCGTGTGGGAGTCGCTCGCGATCCTGGAATATCTCGCCGAGAAATATCCCGATCGCGCGATCTGGCCGCGCGATCCCGCGGCGCGCGCGCTCGCGCGCTCGATCGCCAGCGAGATGCATGCGGGCTTCTCCGCGCTGCGCGGCGCCTGCCCCTGCAATCTCGGCAGACGCCATCCGCCCAAGGATCGCGGGCCGAAGGTCGCGGCCGACGTCGCGCGCGTGACGGCGATCTGGAACGACGCCCGCGCCCGCTTCGGCAGGGCGACCGGGCAGCCTTTCCTGTTCGGCGAGTTCTGCGCCGCCGACGCGATGTATGCGCCCGTCGCCACGCGCTTTCACACCTACTCGATTGCGCTCGATCCGGTGTCGCAGGCCTATGTCGACGCCATCTACGATCTGCCGGCGTTCCGCGCCTGGCGCGAGGCCGCGCTGAAGGAGCCCTGGATCGTCGAGGAGGACGAGGCCGACGAGCCGACGCTTGAAAATTACCGCCCGCATCTGCAACGCTGATCGAGACGAGACCCGAATCCGATGTCCACCCACTATCCCGCCGCGACCGGCGACCAGCGCACCAGCCGGCACACGCTCTGCGTTCTCGTGGACAACGAGCCGGGCGTGCTCGCCCGCATTTCGGGAATGTTCTCGGGACGGGGCTACAATATCGAAAGCCTCACCGTCTCCGAGACCGAACACGAGAAGCACCTGTCGCGCATCACGATCTGCACGGCGGGCACCGAGGCGGTGATCGAGCAGATCAAGCTTCAACTCGAGCGGCTGGTGCCTGTGCATGGGGTCACGGACCTCACCGTGAATGGCGACGCGATCGAACGCGAACTCGCGCTCGTGAAAGTGGTCGGCCAGGGCGACGACCGTGTCGAGGCGCTGCGCCTCGCCGGCGCCTTCGGCGCGCGCACGCTCGACGCGACGCGCACCTCCTTCATTTTCGAGCTCACCGGAGCCAGCGAAGACGTCGACCGTTTCATCCGGCTGATGACGGAGGTCGGCCTGTCGGAAGTCTCCCGCACCGGGGTCGCGGCGATCGGGCGTGGAGCGAAGCCGATGGACGCGCGATAGGCTTTTCGCGCGTTGCGCTTTCGTCTACGCCTTGTCCGAGGCCGGTTCGGCCCCGGAAGAGCTTTCGCGCATGGCCATCACGCTTTACTATTCCCCCGGCGCCTGTTCGCTCGCGCCGCATATCGTTCTTGAAGAAGCGGGTTTTCCGTTCACAGCGGAGCGGGTCGATTTCTCCAAGGCGCAACAGCGCTCCCAGGATTATCTCAGGATCAATCCCAAGGCTCGTGTTCCGGCCCTTGTGGACGGCGACTTCATCGTGACGGAAAATCCGGCGATCCTGCGCTACATCGCGGCGCTCGCTCCGGAAAAACAGCTCTGGCCCGACAATGCGCGCGACGAGGCGCGCTGCATGGAATGGATGGCCTGGATGTCGTCAGGCCTGCATGTATCCTACGCCCATATCCGCCGCGCCGAGCGCTACGCCACCGGCGAGGCGGCGCTGGAGAGTGTTCGCGCCAAGGGCCGCGAGGCGACGCGAGAGATCTGGGAGGCGGTCGAAAAGAAAATGCCGTCCGGCTCCTGGCTCGCGGGCGACCGCTACAGCGTCGCCGATCCCTATCTCTATGTGTTCTGGGCCTGGGGCGGCGGGCAGGTGCTCGGCTACGACATGGACCGCGAGTTTCCGAAATGGAGCGCGCTCGCCAGGCGAGTCGCCGAAAGACCGGCGACGCAACGGGCGCTGGCGCGGGAAAAAGCCGCTGCGTGACAGGGGATTCTTTCAGCCCTTGAACACGTCGCCTTTCAGGAACTCCTCCTCCTCGGCCGTCATGGGGCGGCCGAGAGCCGGGTTTCGATGCGGGAAGCGACCGAACCGCGCGACGATGTCGCGGTGGATGCGGGCATAGTCGAGCCCGCTGTCATCGCCCGCCTTTTCGTACAGGCGGATGCAGCGCTCCTGGTCTTCAAGATTTTCGGAGTGCATGAAGGGAAGATAAAAGAACCCGCGCATGTCCGGCTCGACGCTTTTGTCGAATCCGCGCTCAAGAGCGATGTCCGCGATGCGCCTTGCATGCGGATCGGCGGCGAAAGCGCGCGGCGAGTTCCTGAAGATGTTGCGCGGAAACTGATCGAGAAGGATCAGCAGGGCCAGAGCCCCTTCGGCGTCTTTCGCCCAGGCGTCGAGCGCGCCCGATGCGGCTTGATCGACCAGACCGCCGAAACGCGCGCGAATCTCGGCGTCGAAGGCGGCGTCCTTGCCGAACCATTTCTCGCGGCCGGCCTTACGCCAGAAATCGAGCACATCGTTTGCGTCCGCCATTCCGTTTCTCCTGTCCGCCAAGCAGCGTCCTTCGCTTATATCCTCGTCTCGCGGTCGTGACGAAATCCGGCGCTTGCATCCGCCCCGTCGACGCGCTAGTCGATGAACCGTAACGTACGGTACGGCGTGCGCGCGGGTGGAAACAGACCTGATTTCTGTCGAGGATGGGCTCACGGCGCGCCAGCAGGCCGTGCTGGACGCTGTGCTCGGCCTGATGGTCGAAAGCGGTGACCAGCTGACCATGACCGCCGTCGCGCGGCGGGCCAACTGCTCCAAGGAAACGCTCTACAAGTGGTTCGGCGATCGCGACGGGCTGCTCAAGGCCACCGTGCGGTGGCAGGCCGCGCGGGTTCGCGCCGGCCGCTATGACCGCCAGCCGCTGGACGCTGCGCTCCTGCGCGAAAGCCTAGCCGATTTCGCGGCCAACTGGCTCGACGTGATCTCCAGCAGCACCTCGATCGCGCTCAACCGGGTGGCGATCGCCCACGCCGGATCGCGCGAAAGCAATCTCGGCGGCATCGTGCTCGCCAACGGCCGGTTCGCGATCGGGGAGCGCGTGAAACCCCTGCTCGAGGCGGGCCGTAAGGCGGGGCTGCTCGCCTTCGACGATTCGGAGACCGCGTTCCGCACGTTCTTCGGCCTGATCGGACGCGACGTGCAGATACGCCTGCTGCTCGGCGATGCGGCGAGCCTGCGCGCGGCGGACATCCGCAGCGACGCCGAGCGCGCCACAGACCAGTTTCTTGCGCTCTACGGCGCCGGAAAGTTCAACGGACAATCCAGACAGCCAGCATAGAAAGGACTGCGACATGCGTGTTTATTACGATCGCGACGCCGACATCAATCTCATCAAGGGCAAGAAGGTCTGCATTGTCGGCTATGGCAGCCAGGGTCATGCGCACGCGCAGAATCTGCGCGATTCTGGCGTGAAAGACGTCGTCATCGCGCTCAAGGCGGGCTCCGCCACGCGCGCGAAGGCGGAGGCCGCGGGCTTCACGGTGATGACGCCGGCGGAGGCCGCCAAGGTCTGCGACGTGATGATGATGCTGACGCCGGACGAGCTGCAGGCGGACATCTATCGCGACGACCTGCACGCCAACATGAAAAAAGGCGCGGCGCTGATGTTCGCGCACGGCCTCAACGTGCATTTCAATCTCATCGAGCCGCGCAAGGATCTCGACGTGCTCATGGTGGCGCCGAAAGGTCCCGGCCATACGGTGCGCTCCGAATATCAGCGCGGCGGCGGCGTGCCGACGCTGATCGCGATCCATCAGGACGCTTCCGGAAACGCCCATGATCTCGGCCTTTCCTATGCGTCTGCAAATGGCGGCGGCCGCGCCGGCATCATCGAGACGACGTTCAAGGAAGAGTGCGAGACCGATCTGTTCGGCGAGCAGGTGGTGCTGTGCGGCGGCCTCGTCGAGCTCATCAAGGGCGGTTTCGAAACGCTCGTCGAGGCCGGCTACGCGCCGGAGATGGCTTACTTCGAATGCCTGCACGAAGTGAAGCTGATCGTCGACCTCATCTATGAGGGCGGCATCGCCAACATGAACTATTCCATCTCCAACACGGCCGAGTATGGCGAGTATGTCACCGGTCCGCGCATCATCACCGATGCGACCAAGGCGGAGATGCGCAAGGTTCTGACCGACATCCAGTCCGGCAAGTTCACGCGCGACTGGATGCTCGAAAACAAGGTCAACCAGACCTCGTTCAAGGCGACGCGCGCGCGCATGGCCAGCCACCCGATCGAGGAGGTCGGCGAGAAGCTGCGCGCGATGATGCCGTGGATCAAGGCAAAAGCGCTGGTCGACAAGTCCAAGAACTGAGACCGCGCATCGGCGTTCAGGGTCCGCGATTCGTCGCGGACCCTTTTATTTCCAGGAGGCGGCGACGGGGCCCGCAGCGCAGACCATCTCCGTCATGCTCGATGGCGAACGATTCGAGGTCGCCTGCGAACGCGCGCGGCTTGAGCGCTTCTGGCGGCGCGCTGAGAAAGGCCTGTGGGAGGCCGATCTTTTCAAGTTCATTCGGCGGCATGCCGCCCCCGGAAGCGTCTTTCTCGATGTCGGCGCCTGGATCGGTCCGGCGTCGCTGTTCGCCAGCCGTTTCGCCGATCGGGTCATCGCATTCGAGCCCGATCCCGCGGCCGCCGACGCGCTTGAACGGAACATCGCGCTCAACGCGACAAATATAGACGCGCGCCGCGTGGCGATCGACATCCGATCCGGATCGCTTCTCCTTCACGCGGCGGACGGCTTCGGCGGTTCTGAAACAAGCGCTCTGACGCGCAAGGGCGAAGGCCTCGCAGCCGACACGCTCACGCTCGACGATCTGGCGGCGGAGATACCCGATCATATGGCGGTCGCGCTCAAGGTCGATGTCGAGGGTCACGAATATCAGCTCGGCAGGGCGCTCGCGGCGTTCGTGAAAAAGCGGCAGGCGCCGCTGCATCTCTCCGTTCATCCCGCGCTGCTCGATCGCTTCAACGCGGCGCAATACGCGCCGCCGCGGGCGAGACTTGCGACTTTCGCGGCGACGCGGCGGCTGCTCGCCGTTTTGTCAGAAGCCGGCGATGTCGTTCTCGCGTCTTCGGACGCCGCGCCCGGATTCCTCGATCTTCTGTGGCTGGCGGGACTGCGGCCGCGCGAGTTCAGCGTCGTCGTGACGCCGCGCGCTCCTCACTGAAGAAAGCCGAGATACTTGTTCGCCAGCTCTCCGAGTACGCCCACGCCATAGAGCATGCCGAATCCCCAGGCGAAGGACGCGGCGATATTGGCGATATGGAACGGCAGTTGCGGCATGCCGGCGACGCCTGCGATCAGCGCAATCACGGCGCGCACGGGGCCGAGGAAATGGCCGAGAAAGACGGCGGGAGCGCCCCATTTCTCGAAGAAGGCGTGGCCGCGCGCCAGCAGTTCGGGCCGGCTTCTGAACGGCCAAACATGGTTCGCGCGCGGTCCGAGCCAGATCCCAAGCAGATAGGATGTATAGAAGCCGAGAGCCGCGCCGACCGAGGCCGAGAGGGAGAGGGGAATCAGCGGCAGGTTCGCCGCACCGGCGAACGCGCTGAAGGCGACGAAAAAGAAAGTGCCGGGAACGAGCCAGGACAGAAACGCAAAGCATTCCCCGAACGAGATCAGGAACACGATGAGAATCGAATATTGCGGATGCGCCCTGATGAAATCCAGCACGGGCTGCACGAGCGAATTGAGGTCCAATGTCGTTCTCCGCGAATGCCAGGCGCGCTTCTGGCACGCCCCGCGCCGCTGCGGCAAGCGGCGTGGCGGCCTTCCGTCTTGACCCGCGGCGACGCCGGGGATGATATGGATTGAACGCCTCGCTACAACGCATTCATGGCGGGCGTCGGTCGCGCGTCAGGGAGGATGATGAGTTCGATGACGCCAGAAACCGGGCGCGCGCCGGCTGTCTCCCTTCGCGGCGTTTCCATCGCCTATCGCGTCGGCGACGGCGCGCGTTATGAGGCGGTGCGTCCTGTCGACCTCGACGTTCCGGATCAATCCTTCGTCGCCATTGTCGGTCCGACAGGCTGCGGGAAATCGACGCTTCTCAACGCGGCCGCAGGCCTCATCGCGCCATCCTCGGGCTCCGTGTCCATTTTCGGCGAGCCCCTGGCGGGCGTCAATCGCCGCGCGGGCTATCTTTTCCAGCTTGACGCGCTGATGCCGTGGAAGACGGCGATCGACAACGTCGCGGTAGCGCTCGAGCCGATGGGCGTTCGCCGCGGCGAAGCGCGGGAGCGCGCCCACGCGATGCTGAAGCGCGTCGGCCTTGCATCTTTCGCCGATCGCTATCCGCACATGCTCTCCGGCGGGCAGAAGAAGCGCGTGGCGCTGGCGCAGACATTGATCCGCGATCCCAAGATCCTCCTTATGGACGAGCCGTTCGGACCGCTGGACGCGCAGACGCGCGTCATCATGGGCAATCTTCTTCTCGAACTCTGGGCGACAGACCGCAAGGCCGTGCTGTTCATCACCCATGATCTCGATGAGGCGATCGCGCTCGCCGATCGCGTCATCGTCATGGCGGCCGGGCCGCGCTCGCATTTCGTCGGCGATTTCCGCATCGACCTGCCGCGCCCGCGCGATATCGCGGAAGTGAGGCACGACAAGCGCTTCTTCGATCTGCACCGCGACATCTGGGCGGCGCTGCGCGACGAGGTGAGCCGCGCCTACGCGCAGGCCGACGGAGTCGCGGCATGAAGCCCAGTCGAGCGCTCGTTCTTGCGCTGCAGATCCTGTTCGGCGTCGCGCTGCTCGTCGCGTGGCATTTCGCGGCCAACATTCGGGTCGGATCCGCCACGCTCAAATTCTTTCTGTCCGCTCCGCTCGACGTGTTCTGGCGGGTAGTGAAGCTGTTCTCGGAAGGCGAGATCTGGGGACATATGTGGATCACCTTCCAGGAGACCGTGTACGCGTTCGTTCTCGGCTCTGTCGCCGGCGTGCTGTGCGGCTTTGCGCTGGCGCGCAATCCGCTCGCGGCGGCGGTGGCGGATCCTTACCTGAAAGCCGCGAATGCGCTGCCGCGCGTGGTTCTGGCGCCGATCTTCATGTTGTGGCTCGGTCTTGGCGTCTGGTCGAAGGTGGCGCTCGGCTTCTCCCTGGTCTTCTTCATCGTTTTCTTCAACGTGTTTCAGGGCGTGCGCGAGGTGCCGGCGACGATCCTCGCCAATGCGCGCATGCTCGGCTTCAACGAGCGCCAGCTTTTCCGGCATGTCTACTGGCCGGCGGCGCTGACCTGGATGTTTTCATCCCTGCACACCTCGGTGGGGTTCGCCTTGGTCGGCGCGGTGGTAGGCGAATATCTAGGGTCCGCCGCGGGGCTCGGCTATCTCATCCATCAGGCGGAAGGGGTTCTCGACACCACGGGCGTGTTCGCCGGCATGGCGATCCTGACGGCTTTCGTTCTCATCATCGACGCGCTGGTCACCGTCATCGAGCGCCGGCTGCTGGTCTGGCAACCGCAGGGCGCGCAGACGACCACTTGATCGGGCCGCAGAACCGGCGACAATGTTCGCAGAAAGCGTTGGAGGAAACCATGGATCGTCGTCATTTCACGGCCGCGCTCGGCGCCGCCGCCCTTTCGCCGCTGGCCGCGCCGGCCGTGCGCGCGCAATCGACGAAGGTGACGCTCGGCGTCGGCGGCAAGCCGCTGCTCTACTATCTTCCGCTGACCATCGCCGAGCGCCGCGGCTTCTTCAAGGATGAAGGGCTGAACGTCGAGATCAACGATTTCGGCGGCGGCGCGAAATCCCTCCAGGCGCTGGTCGGCGGCTCCGTCGATGTGGTGACGGGCGCCTATGAACACACGGTCCGCATGCAGGCCAAGGGGCAGGACATCCGCGCGATCTGCGAGCTCGGCCGTTTCCCGGCGATCGTGATCGCGGTCGCCAAATCGAAAGCGGACAAGATCAAATCCGCGGCTGACCTGAAGGGCGCCAAAATCGGCGTCACCGCGCCCGGCTCCTCAACCTCGATCACGGTGCAGTACGCCATGCTGAAGGCCGGCCTGAAGCCGACCGACGCGGCGTTCATCGGCGTCGGCGGCGGCGCGAGCGCGGTCGCGGCGATGAAGAAGGGCGATATCGACGCCATCTCGCATCTCGATCCGGTGATCGCCAAGCTGGAGGCCGACGGCGATATCGTCGTTCTGATCGACACGCGCACGGAGGCCGGCACAAAGGCGCTGTTCGGCGGCACCAATCCCGCAGCCGTCGTCTATTCGCGCAACGAGTTTCTGGAGAAGAACGCGGAGACGGCGCAGAAAATCACCAACGCTTTCGTCAAAACGCTGAAATGGCTGGCCGCAGCGAAGCCGGACGATGTCGCGGCGAGCGTGCCGGAGGAATATTTCCTCGGCGACAAGGCGCTTTATCTGCGCGCCGTGCAGAACTCGCTGGAAAGCTACTCCCGGACCGGGATCATTGCGCCCGAGGGGATGAAGAGCGTCTACGAGATGGTGAAAGCGCTCGATCCGGAAATGGCGAGCGCGACCGTCGACCTGTCTAAGACATTCGTCGACACCTTCGTCAAAAAGGCGAGCGGTCAAAGCTGACGGGCGACAAGGCGTCGCCGGCGGAGCCGGCGTCGCATATTTGGTGATCGACCCCATCACCCGTTTTTGTTTGACGAGGCCGCGGCGCGGCGGCATGGGCGTCTGCTCATCCCGCCGCGAGGCCGCCTGCCGATGAACATCCTTTCCATTCAAAGCCATGTCGCCTACGGCCATGTCGGCAACGCCTCGGCGGTGTTTCCGATGCAGCGCCTCGGCGTCGAGGTCTGGCCGATCCATACCGTGCAATTCTCCAACCATACGGGCTACGGGGCCTGGAAGGGACGGGTGTTCGACGGGCCGATGATCGACGAGGTGATGGACGGCATCGCCGATCGCGGCGTGCTCTCGTCGTGCGACGGCGTGCTGTCGGGCTATATGGGCTCGTCCGACATCGGCGCCGCGATCCTGTCCGCGGTCAAGCGCGTGAAGACGGCGAATCCGAAAGCGCTCTATTGCTGCGATCCGGTCATCGGCGATGTCGGCCGCGGAATCTTCGTCAGGCCCGGCGTTCCGGAGTTCATGCGCGACAACGCCGTTCCGGCGGCCGACATCGTCACTCCCAATCATTTCGAGCTCGATTATCTGGTGGGCGCCTCGACCAGCATCGAGGCGATGAAAGCTGCGATAGCGCGCCTGCGCGGGCTGGGGCCGCGCATCGCGCTGGTGACGTCGCTCAAGGTGAACGAAACGCCGTCCGATCAGGTCGATCTCATCGCCGCCGACGCGGCCGGCGTTTTCCGCGTGCGGACGCCAAAGCTCAAACTCTCCATCAACGGAGCCGGCGACGCGATCGCCGCGCTGTTCTTCGTGCATATGATGAAGACCGGCTCGGCCGCCGAGGCGCTGAAACTGGCCGCGAGTTCGGTCTACAGCCTGCTGCGGCGAACGGAAGAAGCGGGCGCGCGGGAAATCCTCACCGTCGCGGCGCAGGACGAGTTCGTCGCGCCGACATGGACCTTTCCGGTCGAGCCGGTCTAATTTCAGCGCATGCAGCTTCGCATCGCCACGTTCAACATCGAGAATCTGCTGTCGCGCCAGCGATTCGGCGCGTCGGCGCGGCCCGATTCCGCAGCGGCCCTCGCGCTGTTCGGCTTCGAGCCGCCTATTCGCGACGCCGTCGAGCGATCGGTGTCCGTCATCCTCGAAGACGACAAGCGGCAGATGACGGCGCTCGCCATCGCAGACGCGAGGGCCGACATCCTCTGCCTGCAGGAGGTCGACAATCTCGGCGTGCTGGAGGCCTTTTTCGGCAACTATGTGCATCGGGTCGCCGACCATCGCTATGGACATTTCCGTCTGCTGCGCGGCAATGACGAGCGCGGCATCGATGTGGCGTTCGCCTGCCGCCGCGATCTGCTCGCGCCGAACAAAGTGACCTGGCGATCCCACAAGGCGGCGACCTATAACGACCTCGACGTCTATGACAGCGACCTCGCGGCGCTCGGAATCGCCGCTCACCGGCCGGTTTTCAAGCGCGACTGCCTTGAGATTTCGCTCGATATCGACGGACGGCCTCTCACCCTTTTCATCACGCATCTGAAGTCGATGCAGAACGGCCGGGACGACGGACGCGGGCGCACGGCGCCTGTCCGCCGCGCCGAAGCGCGCGCGATCCGCCGCCTTGTCGAAGATAAATTCGGCTATGCCTGGCGCGAGCATGACTGGATCATCGCTGGCGATCTCAACGATTACACCGAGATCATCGGGCCTCTCGGCGTCGTCACGCCGGCGCGGCCGAGCGCGCTCGATCCGCTGCTCGATGATTTCGCGGTCAATCCCGTGCGGAAACTGCCGCCGCACGAGCGCTGGACTCATTTCCACCGCGACTGGAGCGAGCAGAAGAAGCGGCTGGTGGAGGAGCATGTCCAGCTCGACTACCTGCTCCTGTCGCCGGCGCTCGCCGCGCGCGAGCCTGTCGCCGTCGAGATCATCCGGCGCGGCCAGCCCTATCGCGTGCCGCTGGATCCGCGGGCTCCGGACCGCTCGATTCCGACGCTTTCAGCCGCGGGCGGCCGCTATCCAAGGGTGGGATGGGATCGACCCAAGGCGTCGGATCACTGCCCGCTCGTGGTGACGATCACCCTGCCGCATCGCAGGCAGCCGGACATCCGGAGGGTTCGATGAGACAACGCGCTTTCGCCACGCTCGACGTGTTCACGACCCGGCGTTTCGCAGGCAATCCCCTGGCGGTCGTGCTGGATGGGGAAGGGCTTTCCGATGACGCGATGCTCGCCGTCACGCGGGAGTTCAACCTGTCGGAAACGGTCTTCGTGCTGCCGGCGCGCCATGGCGGCGAGCGCGCCTTCATCCGCATCTTCACGCCCGGAAAGGAATTGCCGTTCGCAGGTCATCCAACCGTTGGAACTGCGACGCTTCTGGCGCTGCGCGACAACGCCGGCGGCGTGGGCCGCGAGCACTTCACGCTGGGGGAAAAAGTCGGCCCTGTTCCGTGCGCGGCGCGGGTCGACGGCGACGCGTCAGGCTTCGCCGCCTTCACCTTGCCGAAGCCGCCGGAGACGCTCGGCGTCTATGACGATGACGCCGGTCTCGCGGAGGCGCTTGGCGTGAGCAGGGATGTCATCGGTTTCGGCTCGCATCGTCCGTCGCTGTTCTCGGCCGGCGTTCCGTTCCCTTTGATTCCGCTGTCGTCGCGCGCCGCAGTCGACAGCGCGCGCCTGGCGCCGGAGGCGTTCGCGCGCGTGGCGCGGGGGCCGGGCGACGATCATGTCTTCGTCTATTGCAAGGAGCCGGTCGAGGCGGGGCACCATTATTACGCGCGGATGTTCGCGCCCGGATTCGGCATCGCCGAGGATCCGGCCACGGGCGCCGCGGTCGCCGCCTTCGCAGGCGCGATCATGACGTTCGAGAAGCCGGACGACGGCTCGCATCGTTTCATCATCGAGCAGGGCTATGCGATGGGGCGTCCGTCCGACATCGAACTGACGCTGCATGTCGACAACGGCGCGCTGAGCCGCGCCTCTATCGGAGGCGCTGCCGTGGTCGTGACGGAAGGCGTCATCTTCGCATGAGCGAGCCGGTCAGCGAGGTCGTTGCGATCGACGAGATCGACGCGCGCCTGTCACCTTACGACTGGCCGTTCGCGGAGGAGCGGCGCGCCGAGATTGACGCGCTGTGGGCGCAGACAGTCGCGGCGAAACCAAAAATGTTCAACGGCCGGGTTCTGCTCCAGCATCAGGGCGAGGCGCGGGGCGGCGTTTTCACAGCCCGCTATTTCGAGACCGACTATGCCAACCTGCTGGCCTGGAGCCGGTTCGGCCATCCCGCGCCGGTGCGCAACGGCTTTGCGATGGCGGCGCTGTTGTCGCGCGACAAGGCCTGGCTGCTCGGCGTGATGGGCCCGCACACCGCGAATGCGGGCCGCATCTATTTCGCCGCCGGCACGCCTGACCGAAGCGATATTCTCGCGGACGGCCGAGTCGATCTCGCCGGCTCGGCCGAGCGGGAATTGTGCGAGGAGACCGGCCTGCGCCGCGACGAAGTGATCATCGAAGCGGGCTGGGCCGTTGCATTGAGCGCGGCCCGTGCGGCGTTCATGCGCCCCGTGCGGATCGATCTGCCCGCGCACGAGGCCCGCCGCCTCATCCTGTCCCGCATCGCGCAGCAGGCGGAGCCGGAACTCGCCGACATCCATATCGTGCGCTCGCTCGCGGACCTGCCGACAGAGCGCGCGCCGCGTTTCATGATCGACTATCTGGCGAGCCCCGCGGCCCGCGCCCGTCTTTAGGGCAAGGCCGCCTGTTGCGGAAACGGCGGCGTCATCCCGGTCATCTCTTTCGGGCCGTTTCCGGACGCCGAAACCCGGCTTCCGCATCACTGTCCTGGTTGTTCTTGCCGCATGACGGCTGCGGAAAACCGGATGCCGGTTTACCGCATCATGCTTCAGCGATAGCCGAACTTCGACTTGGTTGCCGCGATCCGGGCGAGCGCGCCGCTCTCGTCGCCGGCGGCGCATGCGGAGCGCGCCTGGGCGATCTCCGCCGTCACCCTGTCATGCACGCTCTTGGCGACATTTCTCGTCTGCAGATCATTGTCCATCACAGCCTGAAAGCGGGCGGCCTCGCCGGCGCATCCGGATCCGCCGGGCATCGAAAAGGTCGATGGCGTGACGTTGGAGACCACTCCCGCCTGAGGCGGCGGGGCGGGCGGCGCCGTGTTGCAGGCGGCGAGCAGAAGAAGCATTGACGCGGCGACGGAATGGCGAAGCATGGATCTGTCCGGATCGGCGATTCGCGCAGATTAGCATCGACCGAATTGCTTTTGACAGGGGCGCAGCGCTTTCGTCGCACTTGCGCCGGTCGGCGGCGTGCGTCACGATCGGGGCGCCGAATCCTGCGGGGAGGGATGAATGACTGAAACCGCCAAATATGTGGACGATGTCAAGAAATACACGGCCTCGGTGAATGAGAAGGCCGTGGCGGGAATCGTCAAGCACCTGGGAATCGCTCTGAAGAACCGGGATTCTTCGCTGGTGTCCGCAACCGATCCGGACGAGATGGCTCGGGTGCGCGAGAGCTGGTGCAAGAAAAAGCTCGGCGTGACCGAGGCCGACGCCGCCATTGACGCCGCCTGCAAGGCCGTCGTCGAGAAAATGAAGGGCGACAGGACGAAAGAGCGGGTCACCGTCTACTACCTGCTGGCGGAGCACTACGGAAAGCTCGACGCGCTCGCGAAATAACGAGCTTCTTCCAACGTTTCGCGGCCCTTGCACAAGCAGGGGCCGTTTGCTTGTTCGCACCGATGTTTACGATGAAAACCCGCCGCCTTCGCGCCGCTCTCAGCGCCCTCATCCTGTGCGCCGCGTCCTGTCTCGCAGCGGGCTTCGCCGCCGCGCAAATGCGCGACGATCGCGCGATCGAGCGCAGGATCGACGCGCTGCTGGCGCGCATGACGGTCGAGGAAAAAGTCGGGCAGCTCAACCTCGTCGGCCGTCAGGACGAACTGCCGCTCGCGCTGCTGCGCGCCGGCAAGGTCGGCGGCGCAATGAACTATATCGATCCGCGCGAGATCGCGGCGGTCAGGAAGGCGGCGCGGGAATCGCGCCTGAAGATACCGCCGATCATGGGCCTCGACGCGGTGCACGGCATCGCCACCTATTTCCCGCTTCCTCTCGGGCAGGCGGCGAGCTGGAATCTTCCGCTGATCGAGGAGGCTTCGAACTGGGTCGGCCGCGAGGCCGCGGCGATGGGCATCGACTGGACGTTCGCGCCGATGGTCGATGTGACGCGCGATCCCCGATGGGGCCGCACGCTGGAAGGCGCGGGCGAGGACCCTTTCCTGGGCGCCCGGATCGCCGAGGCGCGGGTGCGCGGCTATCAGACCGCGGGGCTGGCCGCATCGGTGAAGCATTTCGTCGGCTATGGCGCGCCGGAGGGCGGCCGCGACTATAATTCGGCCTGGATTCCGACCGAGCAATTGTTCGACATCTATCTGCCGCCTTTCGAGGCGGCGCTGAAAGCAGGCAGCATGACCGTGATGGCGGCCTTTCATGCGCTCAACGGAATGCCGGCCACCGGCAGCCGCGCGCTGCTGACCGATCTCTTGCGCAAGCGCTACGGATTTCGCGGCTTCGTCGTCTCGGACTTCGATTCGATCGGCGAGCTGACGCTGCACGGTATCGCGAAAGACCGCGCGGAAGCCGCGCGCAAGGCGCTGCTGGCCGGCGTCGACATGGACATGTTCGGCGGCGCCTATATGGAAACGCTGCCCGGCGAGGTTCGCGCCGGGCGCATTCCGACGCGGGTTCTCGATGAAGCCGTGCGCCGCATCCTCCGCGTGAAACTCAAACTCGGGCTTTTCGAGAAGCCGGATGTCGATCCGAAAAAAACCGAGGCGGCGCTTCGCACGCCAGCCGCGCGCGACGCCGCGCGACGCATGGCGCGCGAGTCGATCATCCTGTTGAAGAACGCTGGCGATATTCTTCCCGTGGGAGCGGGAGTGAAATCAATCGCGGTCATCGGCGCGCTGGCGCGGCATGAGGAAGATCGCGTCTGGACCGATCCAGCAGGCATTCCGCGAAAGGAAACGCAAACTCTCCTTGCAGCGATCGAGGAGCGCGCGAAAGGCGCGGTGGTGCGGTACGCGAAAGGCGTCGACGCCTGCGGCGTGCGCTATGAGGAGCGCGAGTCGGCGCTCGAGATCGCGCGCCAATCCGATCTCGTCATCGCGATGCTCGGCGAGGATTGCGAATGGATGGGCGAGGGCGCGTCGCGGACCACGCTCGATCTTCCGGGCGTGCAGCCTGACTTGCTGCGCGATCTCGTCGCGACCGGAAAGCCTGTCGCGCTGGTTCTGGCGACAGGACGGCCGCTCGTGCTGACATGGGCGAACGCGCATGTCGCCGCGATCCTGCAGACGTTTCACGCCGGCACCGAGGGCCGCACGGCGATCGCGGAAATCCTCTTCGGAGAGGTCAGCCCGTCAGCGAAAACGACGATGAGCTTTCCGCGCTCCGTCGGACAGCTCCCGCTCTCGTATGACGTTCTGCCGACGGGACGGCCGCAGAAAATCCGCCAGCGCTACGAGTCGATCTATCTCGACGAAGCCAACGAACCGCTGTTTCCATTCGGCTTCGGACTGAGCTTCACGCGCTTCGCCTACGCCAACCTGTCGCTGTCGCAGAGCCGCGCGGGCCGCGCCGACACGGTGTCCGTGTCGGTCGATGTGAAGAATATCGGCGAACGCGCCGGCCAGGAGATCGTCGAGCTCTATGTTCGCCAGCCGGTCGCGTCCCGGTCGCGTCCGATCCGCCAGCTCAAGGGGTTCGCCAAAGTGTCGCTGGCGCCGGGCGAGACCCGCCGCGTCTCGATTCCGCTGCCCGCGGCGTCGCTCGGCTTTCATGACGAGACGGGACGCTATGCGGTCGAGCCCGGTCGGTTCGACATCTATGTCGGCGGAAGCCTGGCAGCGGATCTGACGGCGGCCCTGGAGGTGTCGCCGTGAACCTCCCGCGCGGCGCGCGCGCATAAACCTTTCCTTCGATGGCGCTGCGAAGAGACAATTCGATCGACTTCTGGCGCGGCGTCGCTCTCGTCTCGATCTTCATCAATCACATATCGGGACTGTGGTTCGAGCGGTTGACCCACCGCAATTTCGGCTTCTCGGATTCAGCCGAACTGTTCGTGTTCCTGGCGGGCTGGTCGCTGCGGATGAGCGTGGCCGGAAGCGACGCTCAGGGCGACAGCATCGTCCGCCTGATGCTGCGGCTCGCGGGCCGTGCTGTGACCCTTTACGCCGCGCAGATCCTGATCACGATGATCGCTCTCGCGATGATCGCGGGCGCTGCGCTCTATCTCGACAATCCGCTGATCCTCGACTGGCACAACGCGGGCGCCGTATTCCACGACCCGGCGCCGACTCATGTCGGGCTCGTCCTCCTGACGCACCAGCTCGGCTATTTCGACATCCTGCCGCTTTACGTGGTTCTGTTCGCCGCCGCGCCGATGATCGCGGCGCTGGGCCGGGCGTCGCCCGGGCTGCTCTTTTTTCTATCGCTTGCGGTCTATCTGCTGGCGCTGACGTTCCGGATCAACGCGCCGACATGGCCCATCGCGGGGGAATGGTTTTTCAACCCCTTCGCCTGGCAGTTCTGTTTCGTGCTCGGCTTCATCATGGCGCGGGAGACTGCGGAGGGGCGGTCGCTCGCCCGGGCCCTGCCGGTCCTGCGCTGGCCTGCGATCGCGTTTCTGCTCGCCTCGCTATGGCTCTGGCGCCACGAAATCACGCCTGATCCGATGAGCGTCCCCGAACCGACCTATTTCTTCATCATCGACAAGAGCTATCTGACGCCCCTGCGGACGCTTCATCTTCTGGCGCTTTGCACCGCTTTTGTTGCCGCATATTCAGGAATCGCCCGATATATTCCCTCTCTGACCGCTTTTGGCTCGGCGCTCGGGAGGAACTCGCTGCAGGTGTTCTGCGTGGGGTCGCTCCTCAGCCTCGCGGCCCAGTTGGTGAGAATCGCCTTTCCTCCCAGCTTCTTGCTGGACAGCGCGATCCTCCTTACGGGCCTGACGGTGATGTGGGGGACAGCATGGCTTTCAGAAGCCAGGGTTCGTTTGCAACGGTCGCGCTCCTCGGGCTGACGGCGGCGCTGGCCGCGCTTCCGGCCCGCGCGGCCGAAGGTCTGGCCGACATCTGCAACGCTCCCCAGGCGCTGATCGCCGCCACCGGTCCCCTGCCTCGGGTGGAAGGCCTTCTCAAGGACCGGCAGCCCGTCAAGGTTCTGGCCATCGGCTCGTCCTCGACGGTCGGCGTCGGCGCGTCCTCGCCGAAGTTCACCTACACCTCCCTGCTCGAAACGGAGCTGGAAAAGGCCTTCAAGGGTCTGGACATCAAGATCGCGACGCGGGGCGTCTCGGGCGAGGTGGCCGAGGGCACGGCCCACCGCATCAAGCTCGAGGCGGCTCTTCTCAATCCCGATCTCGTCCTGTGGCAGGTCGGCACCAACGACGCCCTGTCGCGCATTCCGGTCGCCGACTTCACCCGCACCGTCAGCAAGACGCTGAAATGGCTGAAGGCGCACAGGATCGACGTCGTGCTGGTCGGCATGCAGTACACGAAACAGGTGGCCTCCGACGATCATTACCGGTTGATCAAGGACGCGCTGAAGCAGGTCGCCGCGGAAGAGGGCGTCGCGCTCGTCAAGCGCTACGAGGCGATGAAATACATCGAGGACGCCGCCGGCAAGGAGCCGCTGATCTCGGCCGACAATCTGCATCTGAACGATCTCGGCTATCGCTGCATGGCCGAGCATGTGGCGCGGGTGATCCTCGTCAGCGTTTTCCCGAAACAGAAGCCGCCGACCGCCAGCCTCGCGCCGACGAACTGAACGGCGCCCCAGCTTGGCAGGCGCGCGCCGCCGGGCTACGCCAATCGTCATCCGGGTTTCGGAGCTTGGCGATTGGCCTCAGACGCGACCAGAAAGCACGATCCGCTGTCGGGAACGGCGACCGGCCTCACGCCTGAGGAGGCGGTCAACGAGCTGGAGCTGCGCTACGCGGCCGCGACCGACGCGCTTCGCGGGGCGCTGGACACGTTCTTCAAGGATCGCGAGCCGCCGGGGCCCGCCCTGCGCGCGAGCTATCGCTATCCGGAAATCAAGGTCGATTACCAGCCGAACGGCGTGACGCCCACGAGCCGTCGCGCCTACGCCAAGTTCCCCGCTCCCGGGGTTTACGCCACCACCGTCACCCACCCTTCGGCGTTCCGCGGCTATCTGCTGGAGCAGCTCGAGCCGCTGGTCAGCGAATATGGCGCGATCATTTCAGTCGGCGCGTCGCGGCAGGAAATCCCTTATCCCTATGTCTTCGAACGCGGCGACGAACTCGCGCGCGACGGGGTGACGCCCGCCGAACTCGCGCGCTTCTTCCCCACGCCCAATCTCGCGGCCGTGGGAGACGAAGTGGCCGACGGGCTCTGGGAGCAGGACGAGGAGGCGCCCCGGCCGCTCGCGCTGTTCGACGCGGTGCGGGTCGATTTCTCCCTGCGCCGCCTCGTCCACTATACCGGCACAGACTGGCGCGCGATCCAGCCCTGGATCCTGCTGACGAACTATCATCGCTATGTGGACCAGTTCATCGCCTGGGGGCTGGCCCAACTTCGCCAGGACAACAGGTTCGAGGCGCTGACGCTGCCGGGCGGCGTGGAGATCACCCGCGACGCTTCGGACGAAGAGGCCGCCGCCCTGGCGGCCGGATCGCAATGGCACCGCTTTCAGATGCCGGCCTATCACCTGCGCGCGCCCGGCGGCGGCGTGACGCTGGTCAATATCGGCGTCGGGCCGGCCAACGCCAAGAACATGTGCGACCATCTGGCGGTGCTGCGGCCGCATTGCTGGCTGATGGTCGGCCATTGCGGCGGCCTTCGGCAGGCGCAACAGATCGGCGACTATGTGCTCGCGCACGCCTATCTGCGCGAAGACCATATTCTCGACGATGTGGTGCCGCCGGCGATTCCCGTCCCGGCGCTGGCCGAGGTGCAGGTCGCGCTGCAGGATGCGGCGCGCATCGTGACCGGCGATTCCGGCGAGCAGCTGAAACAGCGGCTCCGCACCGGCACCGTCGTCACCTATGACGACCGCAACTGGGAATTGCGCTGGAGCCAGGAGCGCCGGCGCATCAACCTCTCCCGCGCCATCGCGGTCGACATGGAATCGGGCACCATCGCCGCGCAGGGCTTTCGGTTTCGCGTGCCCTACGGAACGCTGCTGTGCGTGTCAGACAAGCCGCTGCATGGCGAAATCAAGCTGCCTGGCGCCGCCAACGCCTTCTATGACCGCGCGGTGAGCCAGCACCTGCAGATCGGCCTGAAAGCGATCGACCTTCTGAAGACGCGCCGCAGCGAGCTGCATTCGCGCAAGCTCCGCGCTTTCGACGAGCCGCCGTTCCGCTGAGCGCCGGACATGCTTTGCATAGGCATTTAGTCTGATGGTCTGGAACGCCGCTTGCACTGATCGGCGAAGCGGCGTGGGATCATGTGAGGCGGGCGACGAAGCCCAAAGAGGAGGCAGGGATGACGAAATGGACAGCCGGCGCGCTGGCGCTGGGATTCGCCTTGTGGAGCGCAGGCGCCAGCGCGCAGACCAAGGTTTCGATCGGCATTTCAGGCTGGACGGGATTCGCCCCGCTGGTGCTGGCGAAAGAGGCGGGCATCTTCGCCAAAAACGGCGTCGACGCCACGATCAAGAAAATCCCGCAGGGAACGCGGCATCTCGCCATCGCCTCGGGCGACGTTCAATGCGCGGCGACCACGGTGGAGACCTGGATCGTGTGGAACGCGAATGGCGTCGCGACCAAGCAGCTTTTCCAGCTCGACAAATCCTACGGCGCCGACGGCATGGCGACCCGCGCCGCGACCGCCTCCATCAAGGACCTCAAGGGCAAGGAAAACGGCATGACGCTGAAGGACGTCACGGTCGTCAACATGGAGCCGGGCCCCGCCGCGCAGGCGTTCCTCGCCGGCCAGAACGACGCCGCGATGACCTATGAGCCCTACCTCTCGGCCGTGCGAGACAAGCCCGACGCAGGCAAGATCATCGCGACGACGCTCGATTATCCGATGGTGATGGACACCTTCGGCTGCACGCCGAAATTCATCAGCGAGAACGAAGCAGCGGTCCGCGCGATCGTGAAGAGCTATTATGAGGCGCTCGACATGATCAAGACCGATCAGAAGAAGGCCTATGACATCATGGGCGCGGACGTGAAGCAGTCGGGCGAGCAGTTCGGCAAGTCGGCGGGCTTCCTGCGCTGGTCCGACGCCGCCGGCAACAAAGCTTTCTTCTCCGGTGAATGGCAGACCTTCACCAACAAGGCCGCCGACCTGCTGCTTGAGATGGGCCTGATCAAGCAGAAGCCGGACGTTGCGACGCTCGTCGACACCCGCTTCGCCGCCGGCGGCGGAAGCTGATCGCGCTTGAACGCCGGCGTCCCCGGAGCCGATCCGGGGACGTTCAGCCGCAAGCCGCTCACAGCCGCCCAAATGAAGCGCTCGCGGCAAGCGCCGTTTCAACGACGCTCCTGATCTCCGACAAGGCCGGCGCGCGCCGACGTCATGAACCCGCTCCAACCCGTATGAAACCTCTTCAGCCCGTCTCCGCATCGGCGCGCGCGCTCTATGGCGTCTCTTTCTTCGTTCTTTTCGTCGCTGTCTGGAGCGCCGCGACCTTCGGCGGGTTCGTGCCGCCGCTGTTTCTCGCCAGCCCGCTCGCGATGGTGGGGGAGGGCGCCAATCTTCTCATCCATCACGGATTCGTTTTCGACATCGCGGTTACCGTCTGGCGCGTCGTCGGCGGCTTCATTCTCGCCGCCGCGATCGCGCTGCCGCTTGGCGTGATGATGGGCGCCTACAAGCCGATCGAGGCCTTCTTCGAGCCGTTCGTTTCATTCGCGCGCTATCTGCCGGCGTCGGCGTTCATTCCGCTCCTGATCCTGTGGGCGGGCATCGGCGAGACCCAGAAACTTCTGGTGATCTTCATTGGCTCGTTTTTCCAGCTCGTGCTGATGATCGCCGTCGCGGTGGGCGGCGTGCGTCGCGACCTGGTGGACGCCGCCTATACGCTCGGCGCCAGCGACCGCTCGCTCGTGACGCGCGTTCTGCTTCCCAATGCGGCGCCGGAAATCGCCGAGATTCTGCGCATGGTGCTGGGCTGGGCGTGGACCTATGTCATCGTCGCGGAATTGATCGGCTCATCGTCCGGCATCGGCCACATGATCACCGACAGTCAGGCGTTGCTGAACACGGGGCAGATCATTTTCGGGATCATCGTGATCGGGATCATCGGATTGATCTCGGATTTCCTGTTCAAGGCGGCGAACGAACGCCTGTTTCCCTGGGCGCGGCTGTGAAAGCGCGCGCATGAGCAAGCTGTCCATCGAAGGAGTCGGCAAGCTGTTTCCCGCGCGTCGCGGGGCGCAGCCGACGCGCGCGCTGACGCCGACTTCGCTCGCCATCGCGGACAATGATTTCATCACCATTCTGGGCCCGTCCGGCTGCGGAAAATCCACGCTGCTGCGCGTCGTCGCGGGGCTTGAGACGGCGTCAGAGGGGCGCGTGCTGCTCGATGGCGCGCCGGTGACGGGTCCGGGCGCAGATCGCGGCATGGTGTTCCAGAGCTATACGCTGTTTCCGTGGCTGACGATCGAGGACAATATCGCGTTTGGACTACGCGAACGCGGGGCGCCGGAAGCCGAACGGCGCGACGCCGCCCGGCGATGGGCGGAGCGCGTCGGATTGAAGGGGTTCGAGCGGCACTATCCACGGCAATTGTCGGGCGGCATGCAGCAGCGCACGGCGATCGCGCGCGCGCTCGCGAACGATCCGAAAATCCTGCTGCTGGACGAGCCGTTCGGAGCGCTCGACAATCAGACCCGCGCGCTCATGCAGGAAATGCTGCTCGGCATCTGGGAACGCGAGCGCAAGACCGTGATCTTCGTCACCCATGATGTCGAGGAGGCGATCTTCATGGCCTCCCGGGTCGTCGTGATGACGGCGCGTCCCGGCCGCATCAAGGCTGACATCGCAGTCAATCTGCCTCACCCGCGGCCTTACACCATCAAGACGAGCGCGGATTTCGTTGCGCTGAAAGAGCGGCTCGTGGAAGAGATTCGCGCCGAGGTGGTCGGCCTGGCGCACTGATCCGCCGGACCTTGCCGCCCAGCGCGCCTGATCGCCGCGGAGCCGCAGCTATCGCCAGCGTCCGTAATCGCGGGTGAGACGGTCATTGATGGCCGCATTCAGCTCCGGCGTCGGCTGATACGTCACGCATCCAGCCAGGCACAGCGCCAGCGAAAGAGCCAGTAGGGCCAGTTTCATGAGTCACCCGATGGAAACAAACCGGCGGCGATTCGGCGAAGCCGCCATGGGACTGCCGCCATAGAAGAACAACGATGCGGCGTCACCGGAAAACAAGCTCGCGCCTGCGCGACCATGATCCGAGTATCATCCGGCCGCCGACAATTGGCAGGCCAAACGGCCGTCAGGCGCGCGGATCGCGACGGGTTTCGACGCTCTGGAGCCAGTCTGTCACGCTTTCGCGCGCGACGATGATGACAAAGGCGAGAGCGGCGAACAACGCTCCCAGCGTCGAAAGGTCCGAAGCGATCGTCATGGCCGCCCTCCTTGCCGAGCAATGTTCGGGGGCGGCTGCGGTTCCGCGAACGGTGACAAAATAACGCGGACAAGCCCGGCCAGTCACATCGCGGGAGTCAATCGCCCTTCCGGCAAGCGCGTCAGGACGCTGCGGCCACGCGCGTGTCAGGAAAGCGCAGCGCCTTCGGGCCGATATTCAGTCCGATCTGCAGGCTGTCCGCGATTCGATGGGCGCGGTCGATGAAGGTGTCGGCCGCCTCTCCCGCGCAAAGCTCGCGGACGGTCGTCTCGAACAGATCGAGCCAGCGCCCGAAGTGCGCCGGCGTCAGACCAAGCGCCTGATGCGCGGCGTGCGGTCTTCCCCGATAACGCCCGCTCGTCAAGGTGACGGAGGACCAGAAATCCACCATCGCCGCGAGATGCCTGTCCCACCGGCCGCTGAGACGCGCCTCGAAGATCGGCCCCAGCGTCTCGTCCGCGCGCACGCGCGCGTAGAAGTCATGGACCAGGCGCTCGACGAGCTGCTCTGAAATGTCCCGAGGGCGCGCGTTGCTTTCCATGTTCTTCAAACAGGTATTTCTGATGCATCTTTCTTTACGCCGCGCTCCTGAGATTGTAAACCTCGCTCAGGAGGCTCCATGCGGTTGACCGCCCATACCGACTATGGCCTGCGAGTGCTGATGACGCTCGCCGTCATCAGCGACCGTCTCGTGACGATCGAGGAGCTCGCCGACCGCCATAAGATCTCGCGAAACCATCTGATGAAGGTCGCGCAAACCCTGGTCGGGCTTGGTCTTGTGGAAAGCGTGCGCGGGCGCGGCGGCGGGCTGCGGCTCGCGCGCGATCCGGCAACGCTTCGCATCGGCGCCGTCGTCCAGGCGCTTGAGACTGACATGGGGCTCGTCGCATGCCTGGGCGATGATGCGAGCTCCTGCGTTCTCAGCGGCGCCTGCCGCCTGACCGCGGCGCTGAAGCGCGCCATGACAGCCTTTCTGGCGGAGCTCGACCACATCACGCTGCGGGATCTCGCCGACAATCGCACGCTTCTGCGCCGGCGCCTCAAGGCGGCGGCATGAACGCCCGCTTGCGCCAGACAGCGGCGGCGAAAGCGACAGCCACGACGACAGCGGCGAGCGCTTCCCCGTCGCGCGGTCCTTCTCCTCCCGTCGCCCGCGATCTGCGCGGCGATCTTGAGTTTGACGCGAACGATCTCGCCCGTCGGTTCAATCTCCCCATCGATGTGTGGCTGCGGCAGATCGCGGCCGGGCTCGTCAGGAGCCGTGTGGAGATCGGTCAGGGAGAGGATCGGGGGCGACAGCGCGTCAGCCTTCGCGCCGGCAACCGAGTCTGGCGCGCGATCCTGGATGCGGAAGGCCGCATCGAGAGCGAGCAGATGACCTTCGTGCAACCGCGCTCAGGCGCGGCGAAAGAGTGAGATCCCTGCGATGACGGCGGATGCGGCGCCCTTGGCCCTTCAGACACAACGACCAACGCGCGTCGGCGCGCTGCTGGTTCTGATCGCGGCGACGCTTTGGGCGGGGATGCTGATCGGCGTTTCCTTTATCGCGACCCCGGTGAAATTCCTGGCGCCGAGCCTGACATTGCCGGTCGCCCTTGATGTAGGGCGGCAGACTTTCTTGTTGTTCTCGAGGATCGAGATCGGCTGCGCGGCCGCGCTTTTGCTATTCACCCTGCTTGGCGCGCGTCGTTTCGCCGCCATCGCCATCGCCGCGCTTCTCGCCGCAGCGGTGGGCGCCGAAGTCGCATGGCTGCTTCCGGCGCTCGATGCGCGCGTGTCGGCGATCATCGCGGGCCAGTCGCCGCCGCCCTCTCAACTGCATTTGATGTATGTGATGCTCGAGGCGGCTAAGCTTGCTCTGCTTGGCGCATCGGTCGCGTTGTCCGTGCGCGCCCTCAGTCGGGCTGCTGTACGACCTGAAGGATGGTGAGGCGATGCGTACGGCCGTCGCGCGCTTTCCAGTCGATGGATTGCCCTGCCTTGAGGCCGATGAGGGCTGCGCCAATCGGCGTCAGGATCGAAATCCGGCCCGCCTCGATGTCCGCGTCTCCGGGATAGACCAGGGTGACCTGGCGCTCCTGATCGTCCGCGCGATAGCTCACGGTCGAGCCCATGCGGACCACGTTGGGCGGCGGTTTTTTTCCGACAACCACCGTCGCGCGTTCAAGTTCGGACAGGAGTTCGTCAGCGACGTCGGGATTTTTCTCCATCACGGCGTTGGCGAGCGCCACGAGACGGGTGTGCTCGTCATCTCCGAGCAGAATGGACGGGAGTTTTTGTTGACGCATGATCAGCCTCTTGTCATCGCCGCTTCGCGATGCCGAAGGGCGTTGTTATGTGAACGGAAAAAGATAGCGCGCTGTTCGGTCGTCAGCGATCGGGAAAGCCGATCGACGGCCGCGCCCCGGAGTCCAGAGCGCGTGAAGCCGGACGCCGGGGTCAATCACCCGCGATAGGGAGGACCTGATTTTGAAAGGGCGCGAACGTAAACATCATAAAACGAGTCTGCCGTCTTTGCCTGTCATGTCAAGCAACGCCGTCGTCGGTCGGCGACGCGCCGGCGCTCAGGCGCAGCGCCGCCAGACTCGCCGGTCCGGCGCTTTCGCTCCATCACGCGACCGGCGGGAGGACTGAATGGCGAAGACTCCGACGCCGCCTGCAGGCGAAGCCCATGATTATTCATCTCCTCCCTGTTTCATGCATGAGATCGATCCCGCCTATTCCGGGCTTTCCATCGATCCTCAGCAATGGAAGGACGTGGCGCGCTGGCGAAAGGCCGAACGAGAGAGAATGATCGCGGCGCGGCTGGCGATGTCGGCCGAGGTCCGGCGACGTTTCACCGAAGAGATCGCCCGTCGCCTCGACGCGCTCCTCGGCGAGATTCACGGCCGGACGGTGAGTCTCTATTGGCCGTTCAGAGGCGAACCTGATCTTCGCGACTGGATGGAGACGGTGTGGCGGCGCGGCGGCGTCTGCGCGCTCCCCGTCGTGGAGCGCAAGGCGGCGCCATTGACCTTCCGCTCATGGCGGTCCGGAGAACCTCTCGAGAAAGGCGTCTGGAACATTCCGTTTCCGGCGAACGGCCGCGCGGTCAGGCCGGATGTCGTGATCGCGCCCGTCGTCGGTTTCGATCGGGGCTGCTATCGCCTCGGCTATGGCGGCGGATTTTTTGATCGCACGCTCGCCTCGCTGTCACCAAAGCCAATCGCGATCGGGGTCGGCTATGGCGCGCAAGAGACGCCGAGCATCTATCCTCAAAACCATGACGTCCCGATGCGGGCGATCCTTACCGAAAACGAGACGATCAGCGCTTCCTAAAACGGCGTGCGGCGGAACGATCGCGACGTAACGCTGACGGACGGTAGCCGCGTCTCAATGTCTCGCGGCGGCGCGCATGTCGCGCGCGCGCCGCAAGCCCGGTTGTTTGTACGCCTACAAGCTGCGCGCGCTGCGCGCGCGCTGCGATCAAAGCTTGCCGATCCAGTCGACGATCTGATTGACCGCGACCACCGGCGTCTGCTGGTGATTGGCGGCGACCTCGATGCGCGTTCCCGTCGAATAGGGCGCGCGATCGCTCATCGCCGGCCGGTCGGCGGAGCCGATCACCCACAACACCGGCGTGCGGACGCCGCTCGCGCGCGCCGCGTTCGCGGCCGGGCCGGACGGATCGAAAAAGCTCAGATAGGCGTCGGCGGTGGTGGTGACAGGGAAGGTCCGTCCCTGGTTGAAATCCATGAATTTGGCGCGCCGCGATCCTTCCCCGGCCGCGACCATTTTCCTTGCCTGGTCGAGGCTGTCGCCGGTGGTCGTCGAGATGAAATCCGGCCGATGTCCGGGCGCCATCGCAACGACGCCATCCACGCCGCCCTGCGCCGCGGCGTATCCGAGCGACACGTTGGCGCCGAGGCTGTGCCCCGCGAGCACGATCTTTCGCGCGCCCCTGCTGCGCGCTGCGTTGACGGCGGAAGCGACCTCGCCGAGCGTCTGGTCGTAGGTGCGGTATCCGCCGGTCCAGGACATGCGGGGCAGGCTGACTGCGGCTCCTTCGCGCCGCAGCGCGGCCGCGAGCGGTTGCAGCGGCCCCTGTCCGCCGGCTTTGCCGTGAATGAGGATGACGGCGACGCCCGAGAGTGGGGCGGCCCGGGCAGGCGCCGCGCCGGCTGCGACGCCGAAGGCGAGCGCGCCGACAAGGCTGCGGCGGTCGATTGCGATCATGACATGCTCCCGATGCGGTTGTTCTTCTGTCGTTCGGGGCTATTCCCCCGGCCGGGCGTCCTACATCGTCCTCGTCAACATTCTCTTGAGGCGCGCTGCGCGCTTGCGAGGAATGAACGGCCCATCCCGCGCGGCGGCCGATGCGCCGCGATTTTTCTCCGGTCCACGGACGCATGTCGCATGACCAGCGCCAGCGCCTGGCGGCGGCGCGTTCAACGGCCCGGCGCGGCCGGCCGCGTTCGACTTTCGAGGCATGTCTGAAAAAATGGTGCGGGCGGTCGGACTCGAACCGACATTCTGTCGCCAGAGGCGGATTTTGAGTCCGCTGCGTCTACCAGTTCCGCCACGCCCGCACTGGGCCGCCGCTCTCAGCCTGTCCGCTTGGCGCCGCATCGGCGCTTCGCATTGCAAGGCCGCTGCGGCCGCCTTCTACTCAACTTCCTGTTTCGCAACAGAATTTCACTTCGCCGGAGGACTCTGTCGCATGCTGACGGCCGCTTCCGGGTCGCGCGTCCGCCAACGTCCCGCAAGGGACCGCCCGACCTGTAGGATGGCCGGCGGGCGGCGGTCAACCGACATGGTAGAAGAGGCCCGCGCGGCGGAGCGCCGTCTCGCGCGATCGTGCGGCGGGCGTTTGGCCGCAATGGACAGAGTCTCGCGCGAACGGTAACCCCGCGTCATGTTCCGCCCCCTCTATGACTGGGTTCTCAGGCTGTCCGAGAGCCGACGCGCGCCGCAGGCGCTCGCGGCCGTCTCCTTCGCGGAAAGCTCCTTCTTCCCCATTCCGCCCGACGTCATGCTCGTGCCGATGGTCATGGCCAAGCCCGAGCGCGCCTGGTTCTACGCCGCGATCTGCACCGCCGCCTCGGTGCTGGGCGGGATCCTCGGCTACGCCATCGGCATGTTCGCCTACAGCACGGTCGGGCTGTGGCTGATCAACTTCTACGGCTACGGCGACAGGGTCGGCGACTTTCTCGCGCTCTATCGCGAATGGGGCGCGCTCATCATCCTGATCAAGGGGCTGACGCCGATCCCCTACAAGCTCGTGACCATCGCGTCGGGAATCGCGGGCTATGATTTTGTCTGGTTCGTCGTGCTGTCTCTGATCACGCGCGCGCTGCGCTTCTTCATGGTCGCCGGCGCGCTCAACCTGTTCGGACCGGCGATCCGCCGCTTCATCGAGAACAATCTCACGCTGGTCGGCACGCTGACAGTGGCCAGCCTGGTGGGCGGCTTCCTCGTGATCAAGTTTTTGATATGAGCGCTCTTTCGACGTCGCCCTCCGTTCAGGGACGGAGCGTCCGCATGGTCGCGGCGGCGGCGGCCGTCGCGCTGGCGGCGACCATCATCGGCGCATGGATTTTCCAGGCTGTCGGCTACGCGCCATGCAAGCTCTGCCTGGAGCAGCGCTACGCCTACTACGCCGGCGTTCCCCTCGCCGCGCTCGCCGCGCTGTCCGCGCCGTCGCAGCCGAAGCTGGCGCGGCTCATCCTGCTGATCGTCGGGCTGATGCTGGCGGCGAACGCCGTGTTCGGCGTCTATCACGCCGGGGTCGAATGGGGCTGGTGGGCCGGCCCGACGGACTGTTCACCGGCCGGCGGCGCGAGCGCCCTGCCGGGGCAGGCGGGCAATCTGCTGCAGCAGATGCAGACCGCGCGGGTGGTCAATTGCAGCGAGGCCGCGCTGCGGATTCTCGGCCTGTCGCTGGCCGGCTGGAATGCGGTGATCTGCGCCGTTCTCGCCGTCGTCTCGCTGCGCGCGGCGGCGCGGGGCTGAGCTTACGGTTCGAGCTCGCTGTCCCAGTAGAGATAGTCGAGCCAGCTTTCATGCAGATAGTTGGGCGGGAACAGCCGGCCATTGGCGTGAAGCTGGCTCAGGGACGGCTGGAAGGGCCATTGCAGCGGCCGCATCTGGGCCTGGTCGGGCATCTTGTCGCCCTTCCGCAGATTGCAGGGCGAGCAGGCGGCCACGACATTCTGCCATGTCGTCTGGCCTCCGCGCGAGCGGGGGACGACGTGATCGAAGGTCAGGTCCTCGCGCGCGCCGCAATATTGGCAGGCGAAGCGGTCGCGCAGGAACACATTGAAGCGCGTGAAGGCCGGATGCCGGGACGGCTTCACATAGCTCTTCAGCGACACCACCGAGGGCAGCTTCATCGAGAAGCCGGGCGAACGCACCTCGCGGTCATATTCGGACACGATGTTCACGCGGTCCATGAACACCGCCTTGATGGCGTCCTGCCAGCTCCACAATGACAAGGGATAGTAACTCAGCGGCCGGTAGTCGGCGTTGAGAACAAGCGCCGGACAGGCTTCCGGCGAGGCGACAGGCGCGACGTGGATCGTCAACGACTTATCCTAGCGCCGGATCCGCGAATCCGGCTCCGGCCACACTGTAGGCGGAACACGACGGGATTGTGAAGCGGGACGCACTGACGCGCCCGCCCGACTCTCAAGGCGGTCGAAGACAGCTATCCGGCCGCCCCTCGCCGCCGTTTGCAGGGGGCGCATCGGCGCGTCATTGTGGCCGTCAGGGGCGCGCCATGACCATTCCCTTTTCTCCCCAGACGCAGGCGGCGGCGCTGAAGCGGCAGGGCTATGTCTGCGCGAGCTGCGGAAGCCGCATCTGGGTCGCCGGCCGGAGGGGCGCCGCCAGCCATCGGTTCGGCGAAGGCTCGGAGGGGCATCATGTCATCCCGTTCGAGGGGATGAACGGTCCGAATTCCGTCGAGAATTGCGTCGTTCTGTGCAAGTCCTGCCATAACAGCGCCCATCAGGGCGGCCGGTTCGCCGATATCGATGTTTATTCCGACCTTCCCGGGCACAAGAAGCGCGTCAGTCCGGCCGTGATGGCCGAGATGATTGAATCGGTCGCGGACGACTATCCTCACTACCGCAAGCCCTAGACGCCGTATCCGGCGGGCGCCTTGCTTGCCTCCCCGGTTCCTATCGTCTATGGGCCTGCCCGCGCCCCCCAGACACCCCTGGAGGCAGGGGCGCGGCCGCAGGGCGCCTCAGGCTCCATGTGGATGGCCGCCGGCTTCGGCGGCTTTTTGCTGAAACCAAACCCAGGATGTTCCGCTATGGCTTCTCCGAAAGCTCTGAAGGCGGCGTCGCGCGAAAAGGTCGGCAAGGGGGCCGCCCGCGCAGTTCGCCGAGACAACCAGATTCCTGCCGTCATCTATGGCGGCGGCGAGGCTCCCACCCCGATCAGCCTCGACTTCAAGATCGCCAATCAGCTCGTCTACGCCGGCCACTTCCTGACCACGGTGTTCGAGATCGAGGTCGGCGGCAAGACAATCCGCGCGCTGCCGCGCGATTACCAGCTCGACAGGGTCAAGGACACGGTCGTGCATATCGACTTCCTGCGCCTGAACGCGGGCCAGACGGTGCGCGTGTTCGTGCCCGCCCACTTCGTCAATCATGACCAGTCGCCGGGCATCAAGCAGGGCGGCGTTCTGAACGTCGTCCGCCACGAAGTCGAGTTCGTCGTTCCGGCGGACGCGATTCCTGAATCGATCACGGTCGATCTCTCCGGCCTCGAGATCAACGACGCCGCGCGCATCTCTGGCGTCAAGCTGCCGGAAGGGGTTCGCCCGGTGATCCGCGACCGCGATTTCGTGATCGCGAACATCGCGCCGCCGATCAAGGAAGAGGCGACTCCGGCGGCGGACGCCGCCGCGGCTCCGGCGGCTGCGCCTGCGGCCGAGGCCAAGAAGTAATCGGCCCAAGCCGCTTGCTTTCGTCAAACGGGCCGCTCACACAGCGGCCCGTTCCTTTTGGCGTCCCATGAGCGACAGACGCATTCTCTTCGTCGGCCTCGGCAATCCGGGCGGCCGCTACGCCATGAACCGCCACAACATCGGATTCATGGCGGCGGACGCGATCGCGCGCGCGCACGGCGCCGGCCCCTGGAAAACGCGGTTCCACGGCGATTGCGCCGATGCGGCGATCGCCGGCGAGCGCATCCTCCTTCTCAAGCCCCAGACCTTCATGAACGAATCCGGGGTCGCGGTGGCGGCGGCCGCCAAATTCTTCAAGATTCCGGCGAAGGACGTGGTCGTGTTCCATGACGAACTCGATCTTGCGCCCGCCAAGCTGCGCGTGAAGCAGGGCGGCGGCGACGCCGGCCATAACGGCCTTCGCTCGATCTCGGCCCATATCGGCGGGACCTATCGCCGCGCGCGGATGGGCATCGGTCATCCCGGGGACAAGGCGCTTGTCCATCATTATGTCCTGAGCGATTTCGCCAAGGCGGAAGAGCCCTGGGTCAAGGCTCTTTGCGGAGCCTGCGCGGAGTTCGCGCCATGGCTGGCGAAGGGCGACGACGGGCGCTTCCAGAACGACGTGGCGCTCGCGATGCAGAAAGCCGGCTTCAGCGACGTGAAGCGGGTCGGTCAGCCCGGCGCGAGCGGCGCCTCGACGGCTTGACGATCATCGATCCCTTCAAGATGGAACCGTGTGACATCTGTTCCACCATAGCGGTTGAGTGACCATGGGTTTCAAATGCGGCATCGTCGGCCTGCCGAACGTCGGCAAATCGACGCTCTTCAACGCGCTGACGCAGACCGCCGCGGCGCAGGCGGCCAATTATCCGTTCTGCACCATCGAGCCGAATGTGGGCGACGTCGCCGTGCCGGACGAACGGCTCGATTCGCTCGCGGGAATCGCGCGCTCGCAGCAGACCGTCCCGACGCGCCTGACCTTCGTCGACATCGCCGGCCTCGTGCGCGGCGCCTCGAAAGGGGAGGGGCTCGGCAACCAGTTTCTCGGCAACATCCGCGAATGCGACGCCATCGCCCATGTGGTGCGCTGCTTCGAGGACGGCGACATCACCCATGTCGAGGGCCGGATCGATCCGGTCGCCGATATCGAGACGATCGAAACGGAGCTGATGCTCGCCGATCTCGAATCGCTCGAGAAGCGCGTCACGGCGCTGGAAAAGAAGGCGCGCGGCGGCGACAAGGAGTCGGCGCAGCAGCTCGACCTCGTCACGCGCGCGCTGACGCTGCTGCGCGACGGCAAGCCGGCGCGGCTCGTCTCGGTGAAGGCCGATGAGCGCAAGGCCTTCGACATGCTTCAGCTTCTGACCGCGAAGCCGGTTCTCTATGTCTGCAATGTCGAGGAGGCGTCGGCGGACAAGGGCAACGCCTTCTCCGACAAGGTCGCGCAGCGCGCGAAAGAGGAAGGCGCAAAGAGCGTCGTCGTTTCGGCCAAGATCGAGAGCGAGATCGCGGTGCTGCCGCCGGAAGACCAGAAGGACTATCTCGACGCGGTCGGCCTCGCCGAGCCCGGCCTCAACCGCGTGATCCGCGCCGGCTACGAGCTGCTCGGCCTCATCACCTACTTCACCGTGGGGCCGAAGGAGGCGCGGGCCTGGACGATCACGCTGGGAACGCGCGCGCCGCAGGCGGCCGGCGTCATCCACACGGATTTCGAGAAGGGCTTCATCCGCGCCGAGACGATCGCCTACGACGATTATGTCTCGCTCAACGGCGAGGCGGGCGCGCGGGACGCCGGCAAGCTCAGGCTGGAAGGCAAGGATTACACGGTCGCCGACGGCGACGTGATGCATTTCCGGTTCGCCAACTGACAACGGGGGCCGCCATGCCGCGCTGGACATTCGAGGATCTGACGGTCGGCCTGCGGCTGGAATGCGCGCCGCATGCTATGACGCGCGAGGAGATGATCGCGTTCGCCAAGGAGTATGACGCGCAGCCTTTCCATATCGACGAAGACGCGGCGAAAGCGAGCTTCTTCGGCGGCCTGGTCGCGTCCGGCTGGCACACCGCCTCGCTCGTCATGCGCGCGATCGCGGAGCGATTCCTGCTCGACAGCTCCGGCCTTGGCGCGCCTGGCGTCGACGAACTGAAATGGCTGCGCCCCGTGCGCGCGGGCGACGTCATCACGCCCGTGATCGACATCATCGACAGAAAGGAATCGCGCTCGCGACCGGAGATGGGGCTGGTGCGCATGCGCATCACCACGTCGAACCAGCGCGGCGAGCCTGTGATGACCCAGGAAAACTGGGTCATGTTCGGCCGCCGCGCGCAGGCGATGTGAGGCCGCCATGCTGAACTTCTACGAAGACGTCGCCATCGGCTCGCGGATCGATCTCGGATCGTGGCGCTTCACGTCCGAGGACATCATCCGCTTTGCGCGACAGTTCGATCCGCAGCGCTTCCATCTCAGCGAGGAGGGCGCGGCGCAGACGCCGTTCGGCCGCCTCTGCGCGTCCGGATGGCACACCGCCTGCATCTACATGAAACTCACCGTCGCAAGGCGCGACGAGGCGGAAAAAGCCGCGCGGGCCGGCGGAACAACGCTTGCCCGCCTCGGCGGATCGCCGGGCTTCAAGGATCTGCGATGGATCAAGCCGGTCTACGCCAACGACGTGATCGCCTACTCGACAACCATCGTGGACAAGCGCCTGTCCGCCTCCATGCCGGAGTGGGGCATCCTGTCCTTTCTCAACGACGGCGTGAATCAGTCCGGCGACAAGGTTTTCGAGTTCAAGGGAACCGTGTTCGTCGAGCGCCGCGACAAGGGCGCGTGATCACGGCATCAACTGGCCGCCATTCACCTCGATGATCTGGCCGTCGACATAGCTGCTGAGCGTCTCGGACGCGAGATAGAGGAACGCGCCGACGCATTCCTCCGAGACGCCGAGGCGGCCCATCGGCACGGTCTGGCGCATCGACTCCAGCTGCGCGGCGTTCGACCAGCGATCGTGAAACGGCGTCTCGATCACGCCCGGCGACACCGCGTTGACGCGAATCTTCATCCCGACCAGCTCCTTGGCCATGCCTCTGGTGAAGGCGCTGACAAAGGCCTTCGAGGCCGCGTAAATGATCGCGCCGCCGCCGCCGCCATGCCGGGCCGCGATGGACGTCACGTTGATGATCGACCCGCCGCCGGTCTTCGCCATCAGCGGCGCGACCTCGCGCGTCATCGCGAACACGGACCAGGCGTTGAGGCGCATGACATTCTCATAGTGCGCGTCGCTCATTTCGGTGGTGGCGACGCGGCCGAGCATGCCGCCGGCATTGTTCACCAGCACGTCGATGCGGCCGAACCGCTCCATGGTTTGCGCGACGATGGCCTTCACATCGTCGGATTTCGTGACGTCGCCACGGATCGCCACGGCTTCGGCGCCGTGGCTCACGATATCGGCGACGACCGTCTCGGCGGCGGCCTTGCTGGCGTTGTAATGGACGACGACCTTCGAGCCCTCGAAGGCGAAGCCCTTGGCGGCCGCCGCGCCGATGCCGGTGCTGGCGCCCGTGATCAAAACCACCTTGTCCTTGAGATCGGGAATCATGGCGTGTTCTCCCTGAGCTTTCTTCAGTGTCCTGCAAAAGAAACGAGCGTGCGAACCGGCACGTCCAGCGCGCGTATCTTCGCCGCGCCGCCGAGATCGGGCAGGTCGATGACGAAACAGGCGGCGACGACATCGGCGCCGATCTGTTTCAGCAGCTTCACCGCGCCTTCCGCCGTTCCGCCGGTGGCGATGAGGTCATCGACAAGGATCACTTTCTCGCCGGGGCGGACGGCGTCCTTGTGCACTTCCATCTGATCGACGCCATACTCCAGCGAATAGGCGACGCTGACCGTCTCGTGCGGCAGCTTTCCCTTCTTGCGGATCGGTACGAAGCCCGACGAGAGCTGATGCGCGATGGCGCCGCCAAGAATGAAGCCGCGCGCCTCGACGCCGGCGACCTTGTCGATCTTCGAGCCGGCCCAGGGATGCACCAGTTCGTCCACCGCGCGCCGGAACGCGCGCGCGTCGCCGAGCAGCGTGGTGATGTCGCGGAACAGGATTCCCGGCTTGGGATAATCGGGGATGGTGCGGATGGACGCGATGAGGTCGTTCATGGGGCTTCGCGCAAACAGGTTCAATGCAGAAGAACGCGCCCTGCGACGGCGTCCAGCTTCTTCACCAGCGCCGGATCGCGCGCGTCAGGCGCCGTGATCAGCGCGTGGTCGAGCGCGTTGCGCGAGCCGGCCGGGCAGGGGTCGCACTCGGACGGAAAATCGGCGGCGAGGCGCGCGACGAGGCGGCGGGCTTTTTCCGTGTTGCCATGCATGACCTCGATGACGCTCTTCACGTCGACGGCGCCATGCTCCTCATGCCAGCAGTCATAGTCCGTCACCATCGCGACCGTGGCGTAGGCGATCTCCGCCTCGCGCGCGAGCTTCGCCTCCGGCGTCGCGGTCATGCCGATCAGGTCGTAGCCCTGCGCCTTGTAGGTCAGGGATTCCGCGAGGGACGAGAATTGCGGCCCCTCGATCACGACAAGCGTTCCGCCGCGCACGCAGTCGATTCCCTCCGCTTTCGCCGCCGCGGCGAGCCGGTCGACCAGCGGCGGACTGACGGGATGCGCCATCGACACATGGGCCACGCAGCCATCGCCGAAGAAGCTCGTCGCGCGGCCGACGGTGCGGTCGACATATTGATCGACGAGCACGAACCAGCCGGGCGCCAGCCTCTCCTTGAACGAGCCGACGGCCGACAGCGAAACGAGGTCGGTGACGCCGAGACGCTTCATCGCGTCGATATTGGCGCGGTAATTGATTCCCGAGGGCGACAGCCGGTGGCCGCGTCCGTGGCGAGGAAGAAAGACGACCTCGCGGCCGGCGACGCGGCCGATGCGCAGGACATCAGAGGGTTCGCCCCAAGGGCTCGCGACCTTCTCCTCGCGCACATCCTCGACGCCAGGAAGGTCATAAACGCCCGAGCCGCCAATCACGCCGAGAATGGCTTTGGACATGGGCGACTCCGGATGGATGGCGAATGAAAAGCAGCGAATGGCGAATGATAACAGCAAACGGGGCGCAGGGAGCCAGGAGATCCGGATGCGACGCCCAAAAACTTTCTATTTTCTACTCGCTACTCCCCACTCGCCACTCGCTATTCGCTTCTGACTACCGCGTCGGCACCGGATGTTCGCCGCGATAGTCATAGAAGCCGCGCTTCGTCTTGCGGCCCAGCCATCCGGCCTCGACATATTTCACCAGCAGCGGGCTTGGCCGGTATTTGGAATCCCCCAGCCCCTCATGCAGCACCTGCATCACCGACAGGCAGGTGTCGAGGCCGATGAAATCGGCGAGCTGGAGCGGGCCCATCGGATGGTTGGCGCCGAGCCGCATCGCGGTGTCGATCGAATCCACAGAGCCGACGCCCTCATACAGGGTCGTGACCGCCTCGTTGATCATCGGCAGCAGGATGCGGTTGACGATGAAGGCCGGGAAATCCTCCGACATCGACACCGTCTTGCCGAGCGACCTCACGAATTCCTTCGCCTTTTCGTAGGTCGGATCTTCCGTCGCGATGCCGCGGATCAGCTCCACGAGTTGCATCACCGGCACCGGGTTCATGAAATGAATGCCGATGAAGCGCTCCGGCCGGTCGGTCGCGGCGGCGAGCCGCGTGATCGAGATCGACGAGGTGTTGGTCGCCAGCATGGTGTCGGCGCCCAGCAGCGGCACGAGCGACTGAAAGATCTTCTTCTTGATCTCTTCGTTCTCGGTGGCGGCCTCGATGACGAGATCCGCCTGCGCGACAACGGCGACGTCGGTCTCAGGCTGGATCTTCTCCAGCGCGGCGGCCCGTTTCGCCTCATCGATCAGGCCGCGCGAGACCTGGCGCGCCATGTTGCCGTTGATCGTGGCGAGGCCGGCTTTCAGCCGCTCTTCATTGAGATCGTGCAGCAGGACCTCATAGCCGGCGAGCGCGCAGACATGCGCGATGCCGTTGCCCATCTGCCCGGCGCCAATGATGCCGATCGTGCGAAGGGGAAGAGTCATCGCTGGCCCGCCTCAGCCCAGAGCTTTTTCAAGCTCGGGCAGGATCGTGAAGAGATCGCCGACGAGGCCGTAGTCGGCGACCTGAAAGATCGGCGCCTCCTCGTCCTTGTTGATCGCGACGATCACCTTCGAATCCTTCATGCCGGCGAGATGCTGGATCGCGCCCGAGATGCCGGCCGCGATATAGAGCTGCGGGGCCACGACCTTGCCGGTCTGGCCGACCTGCCAGTCGTTCGGCGCGTAGCCGGCGTCGACGGCGGCGCGCGACGCGCCCATCGCGGCGCCGAGCTTGTCGGCCACGGGCTCGATCACCTTCTTGAAATTCTCCGCCGAGCCGAGCGCGCGGCCGCCGGAGATGATGATCCTGGCGGACGCCAGCTCGGGCCGGTCCGACTTCGACAGCTCCTCGCCCTTGAATGTCGAGAGCGCGGGATCGGCCGCCGCCGCGACCGCCTCGATCGGCGCCGCGCCGGCGCCGGCGCCCGCCGACTGGAACGACGCGGTGCGGACCGTGATCACTTTCTTGGCGTCGGTCATCTGCACCGTCTGGATGGCGTTGCCGGCGTAGATCGGCCGCTCGAACGTGTCGGGCGAGACGACCTTGATCACGTCGGACGCCTGCATGACGTCGAGCAGGGCGGCGACGCGCGGCAGCACGTTCTTGCCGTTCGACGTCGACGGCGCGACGATCGCATCGTAGTCGCCCGCGAGCGACACGATCAGCGCGGCGAGCGGCTCCGCGAGCGCGTGCTCATAGACGGCCGCGTCGGCGACGCGGACCTTCTCCACGCCGTCCAGCTTCGCGACAGCGTCGGCGACCGCGCCGACATTCGCGCCCGCAACGAGGGCGTGCACGGGCGCGCCAAGCTGCCTGGCGGCGGTCAGCGCCTTGGCGGTCGCCTCGCTGAGCGACTTGTTGTCATGTTCGACGATCAGAAGCGTGGTCATGTGATATTATCCCGTTATCGGCGCGAGCCGCGCCTGCTGTCCTGCGATGGTCGCGACGCCCGCGTCGCTCCGCTCAGAGGACTCCCGCCTCGTTCTTGAGCTTGTCGACGAGTTCGGCCACCGAAGCCACCTTCACGCCCGCCTTGCGGCCCGGCGGCTCCGTCGTCTTCAGCACCTTCATGCGCGGCGCGACATCGACGCCGAGCGCGTCGGGCGTCATCTCGTCGATCGGCTTCTTCTTCGCCTTCATGATGTTGGGCAGCGAGGCGTAGCGCGGCTCGTTCAGACGCAGATCCGTGGTCACGATCGCGGGCGCCTTCAACTCCACCGTCTGCAGGCCGCCATCGACCTCGCGGGTGACCGACACCGAGCCGTCGCCGAGCGAGAGCTTCGAGGCGAAGGTTCCCTGCGGCCAGTTCAGCAGCGCCGCCAGCATCTGGCCGGTCTGATTGGAATCATCGTCGATCGCCTGCTTGCCGAGAATCACGAGGCCCGGCTGCTCCTTCTCGACCACAGCCTTGAGCAGCTTCGCGACCGCGAGCGGCTCCACGACGGCGTCCGTCTTCACGAGCACGCCGCGATCCGCGCCCATCGCAAGGCCGGTGCGGATCGTCTCGGCCGCCTGCTGCGGCCCGATCGACACGACGATCACCTCGGTCGCCTTGCCGGCCTCCTTCTGGCGGAGCGCCTCTTCGACCGCGATCTCGTCGAAGGGGTTCATGCTCATCTTCACATTCGCAAGCTCGACGCCAGAGCCGTCCGACTTGACCCGGATTTTCACATTGTAGTCGACCACCCGCTTCACGGGCACCAGGATCTTCATCGGAAAGCCATCCATCCATCAAACAGGTCGGCGAGGTTTCGCAGCGATCCTTCACGCGGCCGCTCGCAGAGACGATTCCTCTCAGCGAAAACCTCGGAAAACCCGCCGAAAACGCGGCGGACCGTAACGATGGCCCACGAAGAATGTCAATGTTCAGACAGGGTGAGCCTAAGCCGGGTCGGGGCCGTCCTCCCGGCCGAACAGGCGCACGCCAGGCTGGATGAGAATGGGCGTGAGAACGACACCCGCGAGGAAGCCGCCGACATGCGCCCACCAGCCGACCTCGCTCGGGCCGCCATAGAAGGCCATGCCGATCTGAAACAGGATCCAGAAGCCGATGACGTAGATCGCGCGCAGCTTGAGCGGGATGCGGGCGAGGAACAGAGCCCAGAGCCGCACCCTGGGATGCAGCATCACATAGGCGGCGACGATGCCTGCGACGGCGCCGGACGCTCCGATCAGCGGTTGCTGCGACCCCGGCAGCGCATAGGCGTGCGCTAGCGCGGCGCAGACGCCGCAAACGAGATAGAAGGCGAGGAAGCGCAGCGAGCCCATCGCATCCTCGACATTGTCGCCGAAGACCCAGAGGAACAGCATGTTGCCGGCGATATGAAGAAAGCCTGCGTGCAGAAACAGCGACGTGACGAGCGTCGCGGGGGCGGGAACCGACAGGAGCTCCGGCGCGACATGATCCACGCCGAACAGCACCGACGGAATGACGCCGAAGCCGATCGCGGCGGCCTGCATCGTCTCCGCCGAACGCACGCCCTCCGTCAGAAGCCAGACGGCGACATTGACGACGATCAGCGCATAGGTTGCGACAGGACGACGGATATGACGCAGCGGCACATCGTCGTGGAGCGGGATGACCATGCGCGTCAGCGGTTCTGGCCGGGAACCCAGAGCACGTCGCCGGCGCCGTTGTCGTTGACGGCGCGCGCCGCGACAAACAGGAAGTCGGACACGCGGTTGATGTATTTCAGCGCCGCCGCGCCGACGATCTCGCCTTCCGTGGCCGCAAGCGCCACCATCGCGCGCTCGGCCCGGCGCGACACGGTCCGCGCGAGATGCAGAGCCGCCGCCGTGGGGCTTCCGCCCGGGAGGATGAACGAGTTCAGCGGCTGCAGCGCGGCGTTGAGCTCGTCGATCTCGCGCTCGAGCCGGTCGACCTGCGCCTGCGTCACGCGCAGCGGCTCCCAGGACAGAGCCCTGCCGGTTTCCGGCGTCGCGAGATCGGCGCCGAGATCGAAGAGGTCGTTCTGGATGCGTCCGAGCATGGCGTCGATGGCGGGCGCGGCGGCGGCGGCGTGCCGCCGCGCGAGGCCGATGCAGGCGTTCGCTTCATCGACCGTGCCGTAAGCCTCGACGCGCAAATCGGATTTCAGGCGCGGTTCGCCGGTCGAGAGCCGCGTGCGGCCGCCATCGCCGGCGCGCGTGTAAATCTTGTTGAGAACGACCATCAGACCCCCCGCGCCGCCGCAGCGCATCCGTTACGATGGAATCGGAACACGCTCCAGCGCCGGTTTCAACGCCTTGCCGCGACCTGCCGCGCACGACCGTTCAGCTACGCGCCCACAGCACCGCCATGATGACGACGATGGCGATGAACTGCAGAGCGACGCGCCACCGCATGAGGGTCTGAGACATGTTGGGACTGCCGCCGCGCACCATGTTGGCGATGCCCATGAGCAGGACGATCACAACCGCGCCCACGGCGATCGAGGCGATGCCGCTGCCGAAACTCATAGCGGGAAGCTCATGGCGCCCTCCGGGCGATTCATCGGTCCTTCCCGCTTAGCGCGGGAGGGTCGGGCGGAACAGCCGCCCGCGCTTCAGTAGGGCGACAGAAGCCGCTTGAGATAATCCAGCTCCTCGCCGGAGCGCGTCGTGTCGCCCAGGCGCCGGCGCAACTCCTCGAGCACCCTCTGGGCGCGCTCGGTCGCGCTCTCGCCCGGCCTGGGCACGCGCACGCGGCTGTTGTCCATCGCGTCGCGGCTGCGTGTCGGGCGGCCGAGCGGATCGTCGTTGTTCTGTCCGCCGGCGCGGCGATTCTGCGGCGTATTGCCGGGGCTGTCATTGTCGGCGGCATCCGCCTGCTCTCCATTGGGATCGCCGAGGCCGTCCATCATCTGCTGGGCCAGATTCTGGGCGCCGCGGCGCAGCGCGTCGAGCGCGCGGCCCTGGGCGTCGGCGGCCTGCCCCTGCTGTCCCTGGCCGAGCTGGCCTTCGGCTTCACGCATGGCCTCCTCGGCTTCCTGCATCTGCTGGCCGTTCATGCCCAGACCGCGCATGCGCCGGCGCAGCTCTTCAAGGCGCTCGCGCAGCCGCTGCTGCCGTTCGGCCAGGCCCTGGCCGCCCTGTCCCTGCTGGCCTTCGCCCGCCTCGGCCTGGTCCTGGTCGCCCTGGTCTCCCTGCATGCCTTGCTGACCTTGCTGGCCCTGTTGTCCGCGCTGTCCGCGTTGACCCTGCTGACCACGCTGGCCCTGCTGCTGGCGATTCCGGTCCATCCGCTGCTGGCCGCGACGCTGCTGGCCTTCCTGGAAGGTCTCGTCGCGCAGCGCCTGCTGGTCGCGCGCCATCTTGTCGAGTTCGTCGAGGGCGCGGTTCATCTCGCGCGCCAGCGGGTCCTGGCCGCGCTGGCCCGGGCGCGCGGTCTGAAGGTTGTCGAGCATCTGCTGGAGATTATCCAGCATGCGCCGGGCCTCGTCGCGCGCGCCTTGCTGCGCGAGCTGCTCCATGCGGTCGATCATGTTCTTCAGATCCTCGGGGCGGATCGTGCGCATGTTCGGATCGGGCCGCTGATTGTCGGCGTTCTGCTGCTGGGCGTCGCGGCGCATCTGCTCGGCGAGTTCGCGCATGTATTTGTCCAGCGCGGCGCGGAGATCCTGCGTCAGCCGCTTGATCTCCTCGTCGGAGGCGCCGCGCTCGAGCGCTTCCCGCAGGGCCTCCTGCGCGGCGCGCAGGTCGCGCTCGGACTGGGAGAGGTCGCCGTCCTCGATCTGCACGGCCATGTCCCACAGATAGTCCGCCACATCCATCAGCTCGACGTCCTTGCGCGCCATGCGCAGCCGCGCATAGGCGGTCTTGAGGCCGAGGAAGATCGCGGTCTCCGGCGTGAACCGCTCCGGATTGAGCATCAGCGCGTCGAGCGAGGACAGCACGCGCGGTTTCATGTTGGCGTCGAGCACGAGCGTGCGGCGCAATTCGACCAGCGCCTTGGCGAGCGGCTTCGAGAAAGGCCGCTGCGGCAATGTCAATTCGACCGGCTCGCTTTTTCCTTCCTGGCCCGCCTCGTCCTTGACGGACAGGGTCATGCGCACGCGCGCGCCGCCCCAGGGATGGGACGACAGATCGAGAATCGACTGGCCCTCGCCGACGCCGCGCGGCTCGGCCGGCAGCGACAGCGGCAAGCGCGGCGGCTGCGCCAGCGGACGCGGAATGCGGGCGTTCGCCTGCGCCTGCGGCGCGCGCTCGAAAATCGCCTCGCCCCCGACGACGCCGTAGTCGTCCTCGACCTTGTAATTCAGGGTCAGCGTGCCGCGCGCGTTGTTCTTCGGCGGCGTGTTCAGCGAAATGGCCGGGGCCTGGTCGGGAATCGATTCGAGCGACAGGCGGGCGAGCGTCTGAAGGCCGCGCTTCACCTCGACGGCGCCGGAGTCGCCGATCGTCCAGCGCTTCTCGATCGAGCCGTCGCCGGGCTTCTTGTCGGTCTCGACGGGTTTCAGCCCGCCGCTCGTCGTGATCGCAAGATCGGGCGCGCCGGCGGCGCGGATGACCAGCGTGCTGTTGGCGGGCGCCTTGATCGTGCGCGCGGCCTCGTTGGCCGCAAGGGTCAGGATCGTCGGGGCGACGCGGGTGTAAGGCGGGGGATCGATCCAGCCGTCGATCCGCGATCCCGCGGCGGCGATCGCGGGGGCCGACCAGTCGAAGGGCTGGGCGAGGCGCGCGCGCCATTCGCCGCCGGCGTAGGCCGCCGCGCCGACCGCCGCGAGCAGGGCCGCGATGCGAAGCGCCCAGGGGTCGCGCCGGGACAAGGCGGGTTTCGGCCGGGCGAGCCGCGCCTTCTCCAGCGCCGCCGCCGCCTGCCGCTGGTGCAATTCCCACAGCAGCCGCGAATCCTCATCGGCTGTTCCGGATGCGAGACGATCGGTGAGGGCCGAAGCCGGGCGGTGCGCCAGGGCCGCGTCAGCGTCGACGCGGGCGATCGTTTCGGAGGCGGTCGGACGGGCCAGCCGCCGCAGCGGCCAGAGCGTCGCGACGATCGCGGCCCCGAACAGGGCGACGCCGGCCATGCGGCCGGCCGGCGGAAGGTCGCTCCACAGACCGAGCCACGACACGGAAAGGAAAACGGCGATCACGGCCAGCGCCGGCGCGACAGCGCGCCACAGACGCTCGGCGGCGATGGCGCGGGCGGCGCGAGCAGACAGCCTTGTGAGGCGCGTCTGCGCCCCCAGGCTGGCCGCGCGAGAATCGAGTCGTCCGGGGGACCCGGTCATCGGCTCTTCCTTTCCGCAACCCTCATGCCGGAAAAGTTAGCATGAAAGAGGGCGGGCAAAAGGCGATAATCGCGCCAGTCCCTCGGGAAGCGAAGGCGCGCCGGATCACATTCGCATCAGGCGAGCCAGTCGGGCGTGCGGTCGAGGCCGATCAGCTCCTCATAGCTGGGGCGCGGGCGCACGACCGCCCATTCCGCTCCGTGGACGAGGACTTCGGGAATCAGCGGCCGCGTGTTGTAGGTTCCGGCCTGGACCGCGCCATAGGCGCCAGCCGTCATCACCACCATGAGATCGCCGCTGGCGACCGCGGGAATCTTGCGGCCCTGCGCAAGAAAATCGCCGCTTTCGCAGACCGGGCCGACGATGTCGGCCTCGATCCAGGCCGCATCGCGGGACGGCGCGACGACCGGCTTGATGTCGTGATGCGCCTCATAAAGCGTCGGGCGGATAAGGTCGTTCATCGCCGCGTCGCCGATGACGAAGGTCTTCGCCTCGCCCTGCTTCACATAGATGACCGAGAAGACCAGCACGCCGGCGTTGCCGACCATCATGCGGCCCGGCTCGAAAATGAGTTCGAGTCCGAGATCGCGGGCATGCCTGAGAATGATCCGCGCATAGGCGGCGGGGTCGGGCGGCGGCTCGTTGTCCTCGCGATAGGGAACGCCCAGGCCGCCGCCGAAATCGACATGGCGCAGCGGATGGCCCGCGCCCATCAGATCGCGCGCGAGCTCGGCCAGCAGAGCGGCCGCGTTGTCGAACGGTTCGAGATCGATGATCTGCGAGCCGATATGCATGTCGACGCCGGCGACGGACAGGCCGGGCAGGCGCGCCGCGAGCGCATAGACGTCGCGGGCGCGCGAGATCGGAACGCCGAACTTGTCGCCGAATTTCCCGGTCGAGATCTTCGCATGGGTTTTCGCGTCGACGTCGGGATTGACCCTGACCGACACGCGCGCGGTCGCGCCCTTCGACGCGGCGACCTCCGACAGGGCGCGCAATTCAGGCTCGGATTCGACGTTGAAGCAGAGAATCTCCGCATCGAGCGCCTCGGCCATCTCCTCGCGGGTTTTTCCGACGCCCGAGAAGACGATGCGCGATCCGGGAACGCCCGCCGCCAGCGCGCGCCGCAGCTCGCCGCGCGAGACGATGTCCATGCCGGCGCCGAGCCTGGCGAAGGTGCGCAGCACGGCCTGATTGGAGTTGGCCTTCATCGCGTAGCAGACGATCGCGCGCGTTCCGGCGAAGGCTTCTGAGAATACGCGGAAGTGCCGCGTCAGAGTCGCGGTCGAATAGCAGTAGAAGGGCGTGCCGACGGCGCGCGCGATGTCGCGCAGATTGACATCCTCGGCGTGCATGACGCCATTGCGATAGGCGAAATGATGCATGGCGAAACGCCGCTAACTCTCAGAGAAGGAAGTCAAGCGCGAAGGGGCCGGAGGGCGGCTTGATCGGCTCGGATTTCTGTTGCGGCTGTCCGAGCGGGTTTCCGATCGCGGGATTGTTCGGCTGCTGGTCGCCGGGCTGCGCGTTGTCGGCTCCGGGGATGGCCTTGCCGCCGGGCGGCGCCTCGAGCGCGCCGCGTCGCCCGCAAGCGGCGACGGCCAGCGCCAGCGACAGGGCGACGACGCCAATCTTGAAGCAGCGGACCATAGGCGACACTGACACTCTCCGGATCGCGGCGGACTATACAGAAGCCGCCGGACGTTGCGAGGGGAGGATAGGCGAGGGAGGTTACCCCTTCGTCTTCGCCAGCGCCTTCAGCCAGCGCTGCGCCTGCCGCCTGACGTTCGCGGGCGCCGTGCCGCCGTAACTGGTGCGGCTGCGGACCGATTTCTCCACGCCCAGCACGCCGAAGACGTCCTTCGTGATGCGCTGATCGACGGCCTGCATGTCCGCGAGCGACAGCTCCTCCAGGCCGACGCCACGCTTCGATGCGAGCGCCACGATGCGGCCGGTGACGTGGTGGGCGTCCCGGAACGGCAGATTGAGAGTCCGGACCAGCCAGTCCGCGAGATCGGTCGCGGTGGCGTAGCCGGCGCCGGCGGCGTCTCTCATGCGGTCGAGCTGCGGCTCCATGTCGCGCGTCATGCCGGTCATGGCGGCGAGGCAGAGAGAGAGCGTGGAGAGCGCGTCGAACAGGCCCTCCTTGTCCTCCTGCATGTCCTTGCCATAGGTGAGCGGCAATCCCTTCATGACGATCAGCAGGCCGTTGAGCGCGCCGATGATGCGCCCGATCTTGCCGCGCACCAGCTCGGCGGCGTCGGGATTGCGTTTCTGCGGCATGATCGAGGAGCCGGTGCTGAACTGATCCGACAGCCGCACGAATCCGAATTGCGCCGTCGTCCAGATCACGATCTCCTCGGCGAAGCGCGAGAGATGCATCGCGCAGATCGACGCCGCCGCCAGAGCCTCCAGCGCGAAATCGCGGTCGCCGACGGAATCGAGGGAATTCGCCGTCGGCCTGTCGAAACCGAGCGCTTTCGCGGTCATCGCGCGATCAATGGGGAACGATGTGCCGGCGAGCGCGGCCGCGCCGAGCGGGCATTCGTTCATGCGCTTGCGCGCATCGACAAGGCGCGACGCGTCGCGGCCGAGCATCTCGACATAGGCGAGCAGATGATGGCCGAACGTCGTCGGCTGCGCGGACTGGAGATGGGTGAAGCCCGGCATGATCGCATCCGCATAAGCGAGCGCCTTTTCGGCGAGCGCGCCCTGGAGTTCGCGAATCTGCGCGATGAGCTGGTCGATCGTGTCGCGGACCCAGAGGCGCGTGTCGAGCGCGACCTGATCGTTGCGCGAGCGCGCGGTGTGCAGCCGCCCCGCCGCCGGCCCGATCAACTCGGCCAGCCGCGACTCGACATTCATATGGATGTCCTCGAGCGCCCGCGAAAAAGTGAACTGGCCGCTCTCGATTTCCTTGCCGACCGCCTGTAACCCCTGCGCGATGCTTTTCGCGTCCGCCTTCGACACCACGCCGACCGCCGCCAGCATGGCGACATGGGCCAGCGAGCCGCGGATGTCCTGTCGCCAGAGCTTCTGGTCGAAGTCGATCGAGGCGTTGATCTCTTCCATGATCGCGGCGGGTCCGGCCGCATAAAGCCCGCCCCACATCTTGTTGCTCATGATGGAACCCAACCCCTCAGCCTCATCCGTCCGCCGGTCGCGCTGGCCGCTCGTCGCAGGCGCTTTCGGCGTCGTCGCCGCAGCCGGCGTCGCGGCTGCGCTCCTATACGGGACCGGCGCGGGCGGCAACGCGGGCGCCTGCGCGGCCAGCCGCGAGACGGCGGCGCGGATCGCGCCCCTGATCCGGGGCGAGGTGGCGGCGCTGGTGGCGCGCCGCGATCCGGGACCGCTGCCGGACCTGTCCTTCCAGTCGCCGGACGGAGCGCCGCTGACGCTGGCGAACTTCCGCGGCAGGACCGTGCTGCTCAACCTGTGGGCGACATGGTGCGCGCCATGCCGGAAGGAGATGCCGGCGCTCGACAAATTGCAGGCCGAACTGGGCGGGCCGGATTTCGAGGTCGTCTCGATCAATATTGATCAGCGCGGCGAGGACCGTCCGGCGAAGTTCCTGAACGATATCGGCGTGGCGCGGCTCGTCCGCTACGCGGACGCCTCGGCCAAGGTGTTCTCCGATCTCAAAATCGCCGGCAAGGCGTTCGGCATGCCGACGACGATCCTCATCGACCGGAACGGCTGCGAGATCGCCAACCTCGCCGGGCCGGCGGAATGGGCGAGCCCCGAGGCGGTGGCGGTGGTGAAGGCGGCGCTCAAGCGGTAGCGGGCTTTATCGGAACCGCCGCTGCGGATACCGTTCAGGCCTCAGCCACGAACCGCCGCAATGACTTTCGCATCCCAGCCTCTCGACCCCGCCGTCATCGCAACCCTCTCCCAGATCACGACCGCGACGGTCACGACGATCCTGTTGAAGAAAGGGCTGCGCAATGTCTGGATGCGCGGCACGAAGCCGGCGAGGCCGGGACAGCCGCGGCTGGTCGGCCGCGCCTTCACGCTGCGATTCGTGCCGGCGCGCGAGGATCTGGCGACGCCCGAATCCTGGTCGTCGCCGATCTCGACCCGCGCCGCGATCGAGGCGATGCCGGCAGGCTGCATCTGCGTCGCCGATGCGATGGGCGTGACCGACGCCGGCATCTTCGGCGATATTCTCTGCGCGCGCATGAAAAAGCGCGGCGTCGCCGGCCTCGTCACCGACGGCGCGCTGCGCGACGCGGCCGGCGTGCTCGGCACGGGCCTGCCGCTCTGGTGCGACGGCTTCGCCGCGCCGCCGTCCGTCGCCGGCCTCACCTTCGTCGCGTGGCAGCAGCCGATCGCGTGCGGCGGCGTCGCCGTGTTTCCGGACGATGTGGTGATCGTCGATGACGACGGGGCGGTGCTGATTCCGCAGGCGCTCGTCGACGAGGTCGTGAAACAGGCGCCGGAGCAGGAGCGGATGGAAGCCTGGATCATGACCGAGGTCGATCGCGGCGCGCAGCTTCCCGGCCTCTATCCCATGAACGCCGAGACGAAGGCGCGCTACGAGGCGTCGAAGAAAAATTAGAGCGATTCCGCAATTCTCCAAATCACGGAATTGCTCCAGCTGTTTATTTTGTCGCATTTTCTTCACGCGAACCGGTGCCCACTTCGCTCGAAAATGCTCTAACGCCTCAGCTTCGCTTGCCGAAATTCGTCGCGGGCGGCGTGAAGCGGCCGATCAGTTTCTGCTGCGCGCCCGGATACGCGAAACGCACGGCGGTGATCGGAGCGCCGCGCGTCCAGGTTTTTCTCTCCACGATAAGGCAAGCCGCGCCCGGCGCGATACCGAGCAGGCGCGCTTCCTCCTCGTCAGCCTCGCTCGCGCCGATGACATGCTCGGCGTCCGACCAGATGCTGGTCTCGATCAGCCAGTCGCCGGGCGGGTGACGGGCGAACGGCTCCTGTTCGGCGTCCGGCGCGCTGGCGAGATGGATCACGCGGTCTTCCAGCACATGCGGCCGGTCGTCGGAGAAATGCAGCGTTTCGATATGCAGCACCTTCTCACGCGGACTGATGGAGAACTGACGCGCCAGATCGACGCCGGCCGCGCCCGCCTTCCTGCGCAGGATCGTGAAGCGGTAGCTGCGTCCGCTGCGCCGCACCTCTTCGGGAATCGACAGAAGCTCCAGCGCCGCATGCGTCGTCGTCGGCGTCGCGACAACGCTGCCGGAACGCCGCCGCCTTTGAATAAGGCCGGCCTCCGCGAGCGCCGACAGCGCGCGATGCACGGTCATGCGCGAGGCGTCGAGCGCGCCCATCAGCGCGCGCTCCGGCGGAACAAGCGTGCCCGGCGGCCAGGCGCCGCTGGCGATGAGATCCGCCAGCGCGCGGCGGATCTGGTCATAGACCGGGCCGTGGCCGTCGAGGCGAATGTCGGAGAGAGGCGTTTCGGACATCGGCGCGCTCAGTCCAGCAAGGCGCGCATCACCGCCGCGAAGCGCTTCGCGACGGTTTCTTTCGCAATATGGCGGCCATTCTTCACCACGCAGCGGCCGCCGACGCGGACCTCGGAAACGGGCAGCGCGGACGACGCGAAGAGCGCGCTGTCGATCACGGCGTCGCCGGATCGCGCGACGAGCGCGAGGTGATTCGCATCGAGCGTCACGAAGTCGGCGCGGCGGCCGACGGCGATGGCGCCGATGCTCCGGCCGCAGGCCCGCGCGCCGCCGGCGAGCGCATTGTCATAAAGCGCGCGGCCGACGGAAGCGCCCGCATCCGCCATGCGTCCGCGGCGCCGGTCGCGCAGACGCTGCGAATATTCCAGCATGCGCAATTCCTGCGCGACGCCGATCTCGACGTTCGAATCGCTGCCGACGCCGAAGAACCCGCCACGCTCGCGAAAATGCGCGCCGTCGAAAATCCCGTCGCCGAGATTCGCTTCCGTCACAGGGCATAAGCCCGCGACCGCGCCGCTCGCGGCGATCCTGTCGCGCTCCGCATGAGTGAGATGCGTGGCGTGGATCAGGCACCAGCGGGCGTTGACGGACGCCGATTCAAACAGCGCCTCCACGGGCCGCAGCCCGTTATGCGCAAGGCTGTCGGCGACTTCCTTCTCCTGCTCGGCGACATGGATATGGATCGGCCGTCCGGCGGCGAGATCTTCGGCGAAGGCGAGGTCCTCCGGCGTCACGGCGCGCAGGGAATGGGGCGCCACGCCCCATGTCGCGTCGGGAACATCGGCGATGGCGCGCGCGGATTCTTCCACCAGCCTCGCGAAGCGGTCGCGGTCGCAGATGAAGCGACGCTGTCCCTGCGTCGGCGGCTGCGGCCCGAAGCCGCCCTGCCGATAAAGAACCGGCAGAAGCGTGAGGCCGACGCCGGTTTCCTTCGCCGCCTCGGCGATGGCGCGCGCCATCGCCGCGAGATCGCCATAAGGCCGGCCGTCGACGTCGTGATGGAGATAATGAAACTCCGCAACGGCGGTGAAGCCGCCTTCGAGCATCTCGGCATAGGCCTGCGCGGCGATCGCCTGCACATCCTCAGGCGTGAGCCGGTCGAGGAAGCGATACATCACCTCGCGCCAGGTCCAGAAGGAATCGTCGCCCGCGCCGCGCCGCTCGCCGAGGCCCGCCATGCCGCGCTGGAAGGCGTGGCTGTGCAGGTTCGGCATGCCTGGCAGGGTGAGGCCGGCGATCCGCTCCGCGCCGGCCTGAGGCCGACCCGCGCCAACCTCCGCGATCACGCCGTCCTCGACGCGGACGAAGAGATCGCGCTGAAAGCCCTCGGGCGTCAGCGCTTCGGCGAAATGAAGCGTCTGCGTCATGGCGCTTTTCTCATTTGCATAGGCAAATTCCTATTTGCATAGGCAAATAGATAGCATATGGAGAGGCCGAGGGAAGCGGGAGCCGTCATGCCTGCCTGCGGAAAAATCTGGACCCATGCGCGGCTGGCGACGATGGCGCCGGGGCAGACGCCCTACGGCGCGATCGAGGACGGGCTCGTGGCCGAGCAGGGGGGGCGCATCCTGTGGGCGGGACCGCGCCGCGAGGCGCCCTCTTTCTCGGCGGCCGAGACCATCGACTGCGAGGGGCGCTGGATCACGCCCGGCCTGATCGATTGCCACACCCATCTCGTCCATGGCGGCGACCGCGCGCATGAATTCGAACTGCGGCTCGGCGGCGCGTCCTATGAGGAGATCGCGCGGGCCGGAGGCGGCATTCTCTCAACTGTGCGCGCCACGCGCGCCGCGAGCGAGGATGCGCTCTTCGCCAGCGCGGACCGGCGCCTCGCCGACCTGATCGCCGAAGGCGTCACCACGATCGAGATCAAGTCGGGATACGGCCTCGAAACCGACAGCGAGGCGAAGCAGTTGCGCGTCGCGTGCCGTATCTGCCGCGAGCGTCCCGTGCGCGTCGCGACGAGCTTTCTTGGCGCGCATGCGATCCCGCCGGACTACAAGGACCGCAGCGACGACTATCTCGATCTCGTCGCCGGACCGATGCTCGACGCGATCGCTGAACAGAAGCTGGCCGACGCGGTCGACGTGTTCTGCGAAACGATCGCGTTCTCGCCCGCCCAGACGGAGCGTTTGTTCAAAGCCGCTCGCCTGAAGAATTTGCCGGTCAAGATCCATGCGGAGCAGCTTTCGAATCTCGGCGGCGCGGCGCTGGCCGCATCCTATGGCGCGCTGTCCGCCGATCATCTCGAATATCTCGACGCGGACGGCGCGGCCGCGATGGCGAAAGCCGGCGTCGTCGCGACGCTGCTTCCCGGCGCGTATTATTTCCTGCGCGAGGCGAAAGCGCCGCCGGTCGATCTCCTGCGCGCGCGCGGCGTTCCGATCGCGATCGCGACGGACTGCAATCCCGGCACGTCGCCGATGACGTCTATCCTTCTTGCGATGAATATGGGCTGCACGCTGTTCAGACTCACGCCCGAGGAAACGCTCGCCGGCGTGACGCGCCATGCCGCCCGCGCGCTAGGACTCGCGCACAGGGTTGGAACGATTGAGGCCGGAAAAAGCTGCGATCTCGCGATCTGGGACGTCGAGCGTCCCGCCGAGCTGAGCTATCGCATCGGCGCCAATCCGCTTTTCTCACGCGTCTGGAGAGGTCAATGAGCGAGCCGCTGCGTCTTGTTCCGGGCGAGGTCGCGCTGACGCAATGGCGCGAGGCGATGAGCGCGCCGTCCGTCGCGCTCAATGACGACGCCTGGGCCGGTATCGAACGCGGCGCGGCCATCGTCGAGCGCGTGGTCGCGGGCGGCGCGCCGACCTACGGCGTGAACACGGGATTCGGGAAGCTCGCGAGCATCAGCATCGCGACTGACGATCTGGCTGCGCTGCAGCGCAATCTCATTCTCTCGCATGCGGCTGGCGTCGGGCCGGCGCTGCCCGACGCGATCGTGCGGCTGCTGCTGGCGATGAAAGCGGCGTCGCTGGCGCGCGGCGCCTCGGGCGTTCGGGCCAGCGTGGTTCGCGCGCTGCTCGACGCGCTCGCGAAAAACGCGCTGCCGCTCATCCCCGCCAAGGGATCGGTCGGCGCCTCGGGCGATCTCGCTCCGCTCGCGCACATGACCGCGGCGCTGATGGGCGTCGGCCATATCCGCCTCAACGGCGACATCGCTCCGGCGGATCTCGCGCTCAGCCGCTGCGACATGGAGGCCATGGCGCTCGGTCCGAAGGAAGGGCTGGCGCTGATCAACGGCACGCAGGTCTCGACCGCGATCGCCATCGCGGCGCTGGTCGATTGCGCGCGCGTGTTCGACGCCGCGCTCGTCGCCGGCGCGTTGTCCGTCGATGCGCTGAAAGGCTCCGACACGCCGTTCGACGCGCGCATCCAGGCGCTGCGCGGACAGCCGGGGCAGATCATGGTCGCTGCGACGCTGCGCCGCCTGATCGCGGGCAGCGCGATTCGCGAGAGCCATCGCATCGGCGATGCGAAAGTGCAGGATCCCTATTCGCTGCGCTGCCAGCCGCAGGTGATGGGGGCCGCGCATGACGTCATCAAGCATGCGGCCTCGACGCTCGCGCGCGAGGCGAACGCCGTGACCGACAATCCGCTGGTGATCGGCGACAACGAGATCGTCTCCGGCGGCAATTTTCACGCCGAGCCCGTCGCCTTCGCCGCCGACATGCTGGCCATGGCGATATGCGAGATCGGCAATCTCTCCGAGCGGCGCATCGCGCTTCTGGTCGATCCGGTGATGAGCGGGCTGCCGGCTTTTCTCGCGCGCCAGCCCGGCCTTCATTCGGGACTGATGATCGCGCAGGTCACCGCGGCGGCGCTCGCGTCGGAGAACAAGCAGAGGGCTGCGCCTGCATCGGTCGATTCGATTCCGACGTCCGCCAATCAGGAGGATCATGTGTCGATGGCGACGCACGGCGCCTGGCGCCTGCTCGAGATGGCGCGCAACGCCGCGTCGATCGTCGCCATCGAGCTGCTCGGCGCCGCCGAGGCGATCGAACATCATCGCCCCCTGCGCAGCAGCGAGCCGCTGGAGCGCGCGCATGCGCTGATCCGCCGGCATGTCGCGCCGCTGACGGAGGACCGCTATATGGCGACGGACATCGAAGCCCTCACCAACCTCGTTCTTTCCGGCGCGCTGGGCGACGCAGCGGACCTTGACGCTTTCGCGCTCTGGAGCCGCGACTGATCCGGCAGAAAATTCCTGTCCCACCTTCAACATAAGGCGACGCCCATGACACGCCTCGACAACAGCCGCGTCATCCGCGCTCCGCGCGGTCCCGAAAAGAGCGCGAAGAGTTGGCTCACGGAAGCCGCGCTGCGCATGCTCATGAACAATCTCGATCCCGATGTGGCGGAAAAGCCGGAGGAGCTCGTCGTCTATGGCGGCATCGGCCGCGCCGCGCGCGACTGGGAAAGCTTCGACCGCATCGTCGCCGCGCTGCGCGCGCTCAATGACGACGAAACGCTGCTCGTGCAGTCGGGCAAGCCGGTCGGCGTGTTCCGCACGCACGCTGACGCGCCGCGCGTTCTGATCGCGAACTCGAATCTCGTTCCGGCCTACGCGAACTGGGATTATTTCAACAAGCTCGATAAGCTCGGTCTGATGATGTACGGCCAGATGACGGCCGGCTCCTGGATCTATATCGGCACGCAGGGCATCGTTCAGGGCACCTACGAGACGTTCGTCGAAGTCGGCCGTCAGCACTACAACGGCGACCTCAAGGGCAAATGGATCCTCACCGGCGGGCTTGGCGGCATGGGCGGCGCGCAGCCGCTCGCCGCGACGATGGCCGGGGCCTCGATGATCGCGGTCGAATGCAAGCCGTCGAGCATCGATTTCAGGCTGCGCACGAAATATCTCGATGAGAAAGCGGCGACAGTCGATGAGGCGCTGGAGATCATCAAGCGTTCGCACGCGCAGGGAAAGGCCGTCTCCGTGGGCGTTCTCGGCAATGCGGCGGAGATTTTCCCGGACCTCGTACGGCGCGAAATCCGCCCCGACGTCGTCACCGACCAGACCTCTGCGCATGATCCGCTGAACGGCTATCTGCCCGCCGGATGGACGCTGGAAGAGTGGGCCGAACGGCGCGAACGCGATCCGGCCGGCGTCACGAAAGCGGCCAAGGAATCGATGGCGATCCATGTGCGCGCGATGCTCGACTTTCACCGCATAGGCGTTCCCACGCTCGACTACGGCAACAACATCCGCCAGATGGCGAAGGATATGGGAGTCGCGGACGCGTTCGATTTTCCCGGCTTCGTGCCGGCCTATATCCGTCCGCTGTTCTGTCGCGGCGTCGGCCCGTTTCGATGGGCCGCGCTCTCCGGCGATCCGGAAGACATCTATCGCACCGATCAGCGCGTGAAGGAGCTGATGCCGGACGACGCGCATCTGCATCACTGGCTCGACATGGCGAAGGAGCGCATCCGCTTTCAGGGCCTGCCGGCCCGCATCTGCTGGGTGGGTCTCGGCGACCGTCATCGCCTGGGCCTCGCCTTCAACGAGATGGTGGCGAAAGGCGAGGTGAAGGCGCCGATCGTCATCGGCCGCGACCATCTCGATTCAGGCTCCGTCGCATCGCCCAACCGCGAGACGGAGGCGATGAAGGACGGCTCGGACGCGGTGTCCGACTGGCCGCTGCTCAATGCGCTCCTGAATACGGCGGGCGGCGCGACCTGGGTGTCGCTGCACCATGGCGGCGGCGTCGGCATGGGCTATTCGCAGCATGCGGGCGTGGTCATCGTCGCCGACGGAACGCCCGAGGCCGCGAAGCGGCTGGAGCGGGTGCTGTGGAACGATCCGGGCACGGGCGTCATGCGTCACGCCGACGCCGGCTACGACATCGCGCTCGCCTGCGCGAAGGAAAAGGGATTGAAGCTGCCCGCGCTCGGCGTCGGAGTCTGAGCGCGGCTCTACGGCGAGAAGATCGACCAGCCGGTCTCGCGCGCGATCATTTCGAGCGCGAGCGAGCCGACGAGGGAATTGCCGCGCGCATTGAGTCCCGGCGACCATACTGCAATCGCGGCGCGGCCGGGAACGATCGCGAGGATGCCGCCGCCGACGCCGCTTTTTCCCGGCAGGCCGACGCGAAAGGCGAAATCGCCGGACGCGTCATAGTGGCCGCAGGTCAGCATCAGCGCGTTGATGCGGCGGGCCCGCTCGGTCGAGATCACCGCGCTTCCGGTCAGCGGATTGCGGCCGCCGCCGGCGAGATAGAGGCCGGCGCGCGCGAGTTGCCGGCACGACATCGCCAGCGCGCAGTGATGAAAATAAACGCCGAGAACCTTCTCGACCGGATGATGGATATTGCCGAACGCGCGCATATAGTTCGCGAGCGCGATGTTCCTGAAGCCGGTCTCGGTCTCCGAGCGCGCGACGAGAGGATCGATCGCGATCGTGTCGTCATCGGCGACGAAGCGCACGAAGCGCAGGATGTCGCCGATCGCCTCGCGCGGCTGATGGCCGGAGAGAATCACGTCCGCGACGACGATGGCGCCGGCGTTGATGAAGGGATTGCGGGGAACGCCGCGCTCCTGCTCAAGCTGGACGATGGAGTTGAACGGCGATCCTGACGGTTCGCGGCCGACGCGGCTCCACAGCGCTTCGCCGGCCCTGCCGAGCGCGAGAGTCAGCGTGAACACCTTCGATACGCTCTGCGCGGAAAACGGCTCGTCGGCGTCGCCGGCGGCGAAGGACGCGCCGTCGAGCATCTGAATGGCGAGGCCGAGCTTGGCTTTGTCGACTTTCGCAAGTTCGGGGATGTAGTCGGCGACCTTGCCTTCGTCCGTGCGCGTCTTCAGCTCGCCATGCACCCGTTCGACCAGCGCCTGCACGTCCACGCCCGCAGCTCCTTCATCCTGAGAGGGATTCTGGGCGGCGCGGGCCGCTCCGGCAAGTGGCGGCAATGCTCGAAGACGTCACGCGGGCGAGCGCACGAGCTGCCTGATCTTGCCGCGCGGCCGGCCCGACTTCTCGGCGATCTCGTTGTCCTGCTCCTCGATGACGGCGCGGACGGCTTTCTCGCCATCGAGGCTTTCGAGAATCTCGGCGGGCACCCGGCGGCGGGAGCTGCGCGAGCCGTCGTCATAGAGGACGTCGTAATAAATGAAGCCGCGCACAAGCGGTTTGGATTTCTTGCGGGTGGTCATGGCGGCGTCTCGCTGAGCGGTTCCGTTGCGACAGAAGGCGGCGTTTCGCCGGCGGTCCAGCCGCATGCTGTCGCAACGAAGGAAGGGAGCGCCAGATATGGCCTTCCCGGCGGCCGAGCGCAAGCGTGAGGCCGCAGGCGTCACTCCGCGGGAAGCGCGGCCGTGCGTCGCGCGGGCCGCGTCACGAGACGACGCATGCGGGCGCTCAGCGCGTCGAACGCCAGATAGATGGCCGGCGTGGTGTAGAGCGTCAGCAGTTGCGACACGAGCAGGCCGCCGACGATCGTGACGCCGAGCGGACGACGCAGCTCCGAGCCCGGTCCTTCGCCGAGAAGAAGCGGCAGCGCGCCCAGCGCGGCGGCCAGCGTCGTCATCATGATCGGGCGGAAGCGGTCATGCGCCGCGCGCAGGATCGCATCGCGCGGGCCGGCGCCGGCGCGACGGAGAACCAGCGCCTGATCGACAAGCATGATGCCGTTCTTCTTGACGATGCCGATCAGCAGGATGACGCCGATCAGCGCGACCATGGTGAGATCAAGGCCCGCGATCTTCAACGCGAGAAGCGCGCCGAGGCCGGCGGAGGGCAGCGTCGAGAGAATCGTGAGGGGATGAACGAAGCTCTCGTATAAAATGCCGAGCAGGATGTAGATCGTGATCAGCGCGGCGACGATCAGAACTGTCTGGCTGTTGGCGCTGTTGGCGAAGGCGGCCGAGTCGCCGGCGAAATCCGAACGGATGGTTTCGGGAAGGTGCAGCTCCGCCACCGCGCCGCGGATCGCGTCGGTCGCGGCGCCGAGCGAGGCGCCGGGCAGGAGCGTGTAGGTCACCGTCACCGAGGGAAACTGTCCCTGATGGTTCACGACGAGCGGCGCGAGCGTCATTTCGCGTCGCACCAGCGACGCCAGCGGAATCTGCGCGCCGCCGGCGCCGGCGACAAACACACGGTCGATCGCAGCGGGATCGTTGTAGTCGCGCTGCGGCGTCGCCATCACCACGCGATACTGGTTGCGCTCGCCATAGATCGTCACGATCTGCCGCTGCGAGAAAGCGTTGTTGAGCGCGGCGTCGATATTGGCGATCGAGACGCCAAGCCGCGCGGCGGCGTCGCGGTCGATGACGACATTGACCTGCAGGCCGCCGGCTTCCTGATCGGTGGAGACGTCGGCGAGGCCCGCCACCGTCCGCAGCTTCTCCGCGACCTTCGGCGCCCAGCTCCGCAACTCGCCGATGTCGGCGCTCCAGAGCGTGAACTGCTGATCGGAGCGCCCCTGCCGCGCGCCGGCGCGCACGTCCTGCACAGGCGTCAGATAAACAGTGAGGCCGGCGACGCTGCGCAGCGCCTCGCGCAGGCGCGCGATGGTCTGCTGCACGCCTTCGCTGCGCTCGGCCGGCGGCTTCAGGCTGACGAAGAAGCGGCCGGTGGCGCCGGACGAGATCCAGCCGGAGCTGCCGAGGAAGGAGCCGACATGGGCGACGGCCGGATCGGCGGCGACGATCGCCGCGGCGCGCTCCTGCAAACCCTTCATCGCCTCGAACGAGGTGTCCTGCGAGGCCTGCGTGAAGCCGAACATGAGGCCGGTGTCGTCCTGCGGGAAATAGCCTTTCGGCAGCGTCGCGAAGAGATGCACGGTCCAGGCGATCGTCGCGGCCATGACGATGAGCAGCAGCCAGGAGCGGCGCAGCGCCCGCTCCAGCGAACGCGCATAGGCGGCGGCGATCCGGTCGATCATCCGGCGCGCCCTGTCCTGAAAGCCGCCGACGAAGCCGTGCGTGGAGAGCGGCTTCAGAAGCTGGCCGCACAGCATCGGCGTGACGCTGAGCGCGACGAGCGTCGATGCGAGAATCGCGAAGGCGACAGTAAGCGCGAACTCCTGAAAGAATTTTCCGACGATGCCGCCCATGAAGAACAGCGGCGTGAAAGCGGCGATGAGCGAGAGGCTGATCGCGATCACGGTGAAGGCGATGCGGCCGGCGCCGTCGATCGCCGCCTGCAAGGGCGGGACGCCGCGCTCGATGCGCTGCACGATGCTCTCGATGACGACGATCGCATCGTCCACCACGAAGCCGACGGAGATCGCGAGCGCCATCAGGGAAAGATTGTCGATGCTGAAGCCGGCGAGCCACATGCCGGCGAAGGAGCCGGCGAAGGCGAGCGGAATGGTGACGCCCGCCGCGATCGTCGGGATCGCGCGCCCGAGAAAAAGCAGCACGATCGCCATCACCATCGCGACCGACATCATCAGCGTCTTCTGCATGTCGATCACGCTGGCCTGCAGCGTGATCGTGCGGTCCGCCATGATGGCGACGTCGATGTCGGCCGGTATCCAGCGCGTCAGTTCGGGCAGCAGCGCCTTGATGCGCGCGACCGTCTCGACGACATTGGCGTCGGCGGCGCGCGTAATGGTGAGCAGCACGGCAGGCTTGCCGTCATAGGTTCCCGCCGCGCGCACGTTGCGCACGCCCTGCGTCACGCGACCGATGTCCGTCAGACGCATCACCGCGCCGGTCGAACTGCGCAGCGTCACGGATTTATAGGCGTCGGCGGCGCCGAGCTGCGCGTTGAGCCTGATCGTTTCCGCCTGGTCCTTGCCGTCGAAGGCGCCGAGGGGGCCGAGCGGATTGGCGTTCACGATCGCGGTGCGAATCTGGTCGAGCGTGAAGCCGGCCGCCGCCGCGGCGACCGGATCGATCTCGACGCGCACGGCCGGCTGGTCCGCGCCGCTGACGCCGACCTCCGCCACGCCCTCCACCTGGGACAGGCGCTGCACGAGAATGGAGTCGGCGGCGTCGTAGACGCCGCTCGGCGAGATGGTGCGGGAGGTGAGCGCGAGGATGAGGATCGGCTGCGCGGCGGGATTGACTTTACGGAATCCCGGCAGGGTCGGCATGTCGGAAGGAAGATCGGCGGCGGCGGCGTTGAGCGCCGACTGCACGTCCTGCGCGGCGCTGTCGATCGGGCGGCTCAAATCGAACTGGATCGCGATGCTGGTCGAGCCGAGATTGGAATAGGAGGTGATCTCGGTGACGCCGGGAATCGCCGCGAGCCGGCGCTCCAGAGGCGCGGCGACGCTCGCCGCCATCGTTTCAGGATCGGCGCCCGGCCGGCTCGCATTGACGCGGATGGTCGGCAGATCGACGGTCGGCAGACTCGCCACCGGCAACTGGCGATAGCTGACGAGGCCGATCAGCAGCAGCCCGATCGCGAGCAGCGTGCTGGCGACCGGACGGCGGATGAAGGGCTCGCAGAGATTCATGATCGCAGGCCAAGCGCCGGGACGATCAGGCGCAGCGCGTCATTCGCCCTCGCCATCTTACTCTCCGGCCTCTGGCGTGAGCGCGAGCGACATCTGCTGCGGCTCTGACGGCCTGCGCTTCAGGCGGTCGAGCGCGAGATAGATCACAGGCGTGGTGTAGAGCGTGAGAAGCTGGCTGAGCAGCAGGCCGCCGATGATGCTGACGCCGAGCGGCATGCGCAGCTCCGCGCCAGGCCCTTCGGCGAGCGCGAGGGGCAGCGCGCCGAAAAGCGCGGCGAGCGTCGTCATCATGATCGGGCGGAAGCGAAGCCGGCACGCCTCCACGATCGCCTCGCGCGCGGTTGCGCCGCGCGCTTCGGCGTGCAGCGCGAAATCGATCATCAGGATCGCGTTCTTCTTGACGATGCCCATCAGCAGCACGATGCCGATGACGCCGATGACGGTGAGATGTTCGCCTACAAAAGTCAGCGCGAGAAGCGCGCCGATGCCCGCCGACGGCAGCGTGGACAGGATCGTGACCGGATGGATAAAGCTCTCATAGAGCACGCCGAGCACGATGTAGATCGCGACGATCGCCGCGACAATAAGCCAGGGCTGATTGGCGAGGGAGGCGCGGAACTCCTCCGCCTCGCCGAAAAACGAGCCGGCGATCGCGTCGGGCATGCCGATCGCGCGCTGCGCCTCGCCGATCGCATTCACGGCTGTATCGAGCGACTGGCCCTCGGCGAGATCGAAACTGATCGTGGCGGCCGGAAACTGCTCCTGCCGGCTTACCGCCAGCGGCGCCGTGATCCGCGTCAGCGTCGCGAAGCTCGCAAGCGGCACCTGCGCGGTCAGCGCGCCCTGCGTGGTCGAAGGCGGCTGCGAGCTCTGGCTGAGTTGCAGCGCGGTCGGAACGACGACGCCGTTCATGCCGGGAAACCGCATCAGCTCCAGCGTCGACGGATCGGAGCGGTAGCGCGGATCGGCCTCCAGCACGACGCGATACTGGTTCGCCTGGCCGTAGATGGTCGAAATCTGCCGCTGCGAGAAGGCGTCGTTCAGCACGTCCGAGATCGCCTGCATCGACACGCCGAACTGGCCGGCCTTGATGCGGTCGACCTCGATGCGCGTCTGCAGTCCTTCGTCCTCCTCGATGGAGGCGACGTTCCGGAATCGCGGATCGGCGCGCAGCTCGGCCATCAGCAGCGACGACCAGCGGCGCACCTCGGCGCCGGCCGCGCCGACGAGCGTGTACTGATACTGGCTCCAGGAAGCGCGCGTCGCGATCTGCACGTCCTGCACCGGCTTGACGAAAGCGACAATGCCCGGCGTCGCGTCGAGCGCCTGCTGGATGCTCTGCGCGACCTGACGCGCCGTGCGCGCGCGCCGGTCGTGATCCTTCAGCGTCACGGACAGCGCCGCGGAATTCGGCGTCGGGTTGGTCGCGCCCGAGCCGACGACGGCCGCGACCGATTCGACCTCGGGAATGGCGCGGATCGCCGCCGTCGCCTGCGCCTGACTGCGCTTCATCGCCTCGAAGGACGCGTCTGGCGCGGCGCGAATCGCGACCGAGATCAGGCCAGTGTCCTGATCCGGCAGGAAGCTTTTCGGCATCCACGCATAAAGACCGATGGTCAGCGCGACGGTCGCGACGGTGACGATGAGCGTCGCGCCTTCATGCCGGAGCACGACGGCGAGCGTGCGCTCATAGGCGTGCGCGAGGCCGTCGCCGAACCGCGCCGCCAGTCCGCGCCGCGCGTTCGGACGCTCCTCGCGATAGCGCAGGAGTTTGGCGCACAGCATCGGCGTTAGCGTCAGCGAGATGACGGCCGAGACGACGACGGCGATGGAAAGGGTCAGCGCGAACTCGCGGAACATGCGGCCGACAAGGCCGCTCATGAACAGCAGCGGGATGAAGACCGCGAGCAGCGAGGCGGTCAGCGAGATCACGGTGAAGCCGATTTCCGACGAGCCGCGATAGGCCGCCGTCTCGCCGTCCTCGCCCGCCTCGCGATGGCGCGCGATATTCTCGATCATCACGATGGCGTCGTCGACGACGAAGCCGGTGGCGATGGTCAGCGCCATCAGCGACAGGTTGTCGAGGCTGAAGCCCGCGAACCACATCACGCCGAACGCGGCGATGAGCGACAGCGGCAGCGTCACGCCGGCGATGATCGTCGCCGACCAGGTGCGGAGAAACAGCAGCACGACGAGAATGACGAGGCCGACGCTAAGCGCCAGCGTCAACTGCACGTCCTTCACCGAGGCCCTGATCGCGCCGGTGCGGTCGCTGACGACGGCGAGCGTCACGTCGGCGGGCAACGCGCGCGAGAGGCGCGGCAGCTCGGCCTTGATGCGGTCGACGGTCGCGACGATGTTCGCGCCGGGCTGGCGCTGGACGTCGAGGATCACGGCGGGCGTATCGTTCAGCCAGGCGCCGATGCGCTCATTCTCGAAACCGTCCGTCACTTTCGCGACGTCGCGCAGCAGGATCGGCGCGCCGTTGCGAAACGCGACGGTGATCATCGCATAGGCGCGCGCGGTCGTGATCTGGTCGTTGGCGGCGATGGCGTAGGCCTGCGACTTGCCGTCGAGCGAACCCTTCGGCGAGGCGACGTTCGCGCCCGACACGGCGGAGCGGATATCCTCAAGCCCGAGATTCTTGCTCGCGAGCGCGGAGAGATCGACCTGCACGCGCACGGCCGGCTTCAGGCCGCCCTGCACGGTGACATGGCCGACGCCCGCGATCTCGCTCAGCCGCTGCGCCAGCAGGCTGTCGGCCGCGTCGGAAAGGTCGCGCAGCGGCACGGTCGGCGAGGTGACGGCGAGCGTGATGATCGGCGCGTCGGCGGGATTCACCTTCGCGTAGGTCGGCGGGAAGGGCAGGGTGCGCGGCAGGGTCGAGCCGGCCGAATTGATCGCCGCCTGCACGTCCTGCGCCGCGCCGTCGATGTCGCGGTCGAGCTTGAACTGCAGCGTGACCCGGCTGAGGCCGAAGGAGCTCGTCGAGGTCATCGTCTGGATCGACTGGATCTGCCCGAGCTGGCGTTCCAGCGGCGCGGTGACGAGCGCGCTCATCGTCTCCGGATCGGCGCCCGGCAAGGTCGTGGTCACGGCGATGGTGGGAAAATCCACCTGCGGCAGGGACGCCACCGGCAATCCGCGATAGCCGAGCAGGCCGCCGATCAGCACCGCCGCGGCGAGCAGCGTCGTCGCCACCGGCCGCGCGATGAAAGGCGAGGAGACGCTCATGAGCGGCGCCGGCCAGCGGCTCCGCTCGGCGCTTCCTCGGACGATTCCGTCGCGGGACGATTCTGCGGCGGGCGCGCCTGCCCATTCCCGTCGCGCCGCCGCTCGCCGCCGGTCCGGGCCGGCGCGGAGGCTGCGGGCGCGTCCGTCGGATTCGAGATGCTGATCCTTTTGCCGTCGGACAGGCGCGCGAAACCCGTGGTGATGACGCGCTCGCCCGGGGCCAGGCCCTCGGCGATGACGGCGATGTCCTCGTCCTGCTGCTCGGGCTTCACAGGCCGCACCTTCGCCTTGTCGTCGGCGTCGACCACATAGACGAAGAAGCCGTCCGGCCCGCGCCGCAACGCCGGCGTCGGAATCACTTTCGCGGCGGCGAGCAGCGCGATCTGCACGCGCGCCGTCACGAACTGGCCGGGCCAGAGCTTCTCGTCCGGGTTTGGAAACACGGCCTTGAGCTTGAAGGCGCCGGTCGTGGTGTCGATCTGGTTGTCGACGACCTCAAGCCGGCCCGAGGCGATGGCGGCGCGGCCGTCCGCCTGCATGGCGTCGACCGACACCGGACCTTTCGCCATCGCTTTCCGGACGGCGTCGAAATCGCGCTGCGGCAGCGTGAACAGCACCGCGATCGGCTTGACCTGCGCGATGGTGACGAGACCGGCGGAATCCGATGAGCGGATGATGTTGCCGGCGTCCACCTGCCGCAAGCCGGCGCGCCCGTCGATCGGCGAGACGATGGTGGTGTAGTCGAGCACCGTTTTGGCGTTGTCGATCGCGGCCTGGTCCGAGCGGATCTGCGCTTCGAGCTGGGCGACAAGCGCCTTCTGCCCGTCCGCCTGCTGCTTGGAGCCGGCGTTGGTGGCGGCGAGCTTCTCGTAGCGTTCAAGGTCGATGCGGGCGTTGGCGAGGTTGGCCTCATCCTGCGCCTTCTTGGCGACCGCCTGGTCATATTGCGCCTGGTAAACGGCCGGATCGATGCGGGCGAGCACGTCGCCCTTCTTCACGTCCTGTCCCTCCTTGAAATTGACCGAGAGCAGTCGCCCCTCGACCTGGGCGCGCGCCGTGACGGCCGCATAGGCCTGCACGTTGCCGATGCCGTCGCGATGGACCGGGATGTCGCGCACGGCGACGGGCGTGACCAGCACTGGGACCGTCTCGTCGGGATTGCCGGCGAAGCGGCGGCCGCGTCCGCCGCCGCGACCGGCGCCGGGGCGCGCCTCATGAACGGCGGTCCCGCCATCGTGGAAATACCACCAGGAACCGCCGAAACCCGCGGCGGCGCCAATCAGGACCAGCGCGAACAGGCTGGACCATTTCATTGCGACATCTCCGTCACGGCGGCGGCCGCCGCTGCGCGCGTCGTCGCCTGTCTGTCATCGGGAACGGCTCTCCCATCGCCGCTCCAGTCGCCGCCCAGAGCCTGAAACAGGCTGGCCGACGCCTGAAGGCGCGAGAGCCTGTTCTGCGCCAGCGCATCCTGCGCCTGAAAAAGCGTCTGTTGTGTGTTCAGCAACGTCACCAGATCGATCGTGCCCTGCCGCAGGCGCTCCTCGGAGAGATTGAACGCCTCGCGCGCCTTCGCCGCCGCCTCGCGCAGGGCCGCGTCGCGGCGGTCGCTTTCGCGGATCGCGGTCAGCGCGTTCTCGACGTCGCTCAGCGCGGAGACGATCGCCTTGCGATACGCCTCCAGCAGCTCCCGCCGCTGCGCGTCGCTGACCGCGATCTGGGCGCGCAGGCGGCCGCCTTCGAAGATCGGCTGCGTCAAACCGGACGCAAGCGAGAAAAAGGCCGATTCCGGCCGCAGCAGCGTCGACAGAGCCGCGCTCTGGAAACCGCCTGAGGCGGTGAGCTGAATCTGCGGCAGCAGCGCCTTGCGGGCGACTTCGACATTCGCCTCCGCCGCGGCAAGCGACGCCTCGGCGCTGCGGATGTCGGGCCGGCGGACGAGCAGCAGCGAGGGGACGCCCGCCGAGACGCGCGGCGTCGCAAGCGAGGACAGGCCGGCCGCCCGCACGTCGAAGCCTTGCGGCGGACGGCCGAGCAGAAGCGCGAGGGTCGTGCGCGCGTTGGCGGCGGTCTGGCGCAGCAGCGGGATCGACGCGCGCTGGTTGGCGACGAGCGTCTCCTGCTGGGCGATGTCGAGCGCCGTGCCGGTTCCGGCCGACAGGCGCTGGCGCACCACCCCCAGAATACGCTCGGCGCTGCGGAGATTTTCACCGGCGATGCGCAAACGCTCCTGCGCCAGCGCATACTGGAAATAGGCCGTGACGACGCTCGCCTGCGTCGCCAGCCGCACCGTCTCGCGATCGAAAACCGAGGCCTGCGCGATCCATTCAGCGGCGCGCGCGCTGTCCTGCAATTGTCCCCAGACGTCGAGGACATAGCTCGCGTTCAGGCCGATATCGAGAACGCCGCGCGGTTTGGGCGAAACGATGACGCCGCGCGTGGTCGTGCCGGAGCCGCGCGACTGCTGGGCGTCCGCGGACAGACCGACCGTCGGAAACAGCGCGGCGGCGGTCACGCGCGCCTGCGCGTCGGCCTGCGCGAGACGCGCGGTCGCAGCGGCGATGTCGAGATTGCCGAGATCGGCGGCGTCGACCAGGCGGGTGAGCTCCGGCGAGCGGAAGCGGGTCCACCAGCGATCGAGCGCCGGCGATGCGGCGCGGGCGGACGCCTGCGAGAAATGCGACGGCATCGCAAAGGACAGCGAGCGATCGGCCGGCTGGCCGGCGCATCCGGCGAGCGTCGCCAAGACGGGAATCAGCGCGAATCGACGCATCGCGCAGGACAATCCCGCGCGTTCGCGGGGCGGGTCGCCGCCGCGCCGGGACGCCTCCGATTCGCACGCCATCAAAAACTCATAGCCGGTCCCGCCGACGGTTGGAATTTAACAATTGGACAGACTCCCAACTGCCGCGATCACGACGGCGCGGCGAAGAAATCGGCTGGCGCAAGCCTTGCGACTTCGCAAGTGAGAATGCGGAGCCGTCTCCATGCGAAACGCCTTTGTCCCGAATCAAGACGCCATCGCCCGACGCCGTTCGTCGATCGTCGCGACCTGCGTCGCGCTTCTCGTCGGCGTCGGCCAGATCGGCTGGTTCGCGACGCTGTTCCTCGCCCTCCGATAAGGCGCGCGCGATAAGGCGAGCGCGAGAAGGCGGGCGCGCTTGCGCGACGGCGAGCCATCGGCTTCATGATCGGCCTTCGTCCCGGAGCCGATGATGATCACGTTCTATTTCAATCTGTCGCCGAACCCGATGAAGGTCGCGCTCTTTCTCGAAGAGGCGGGGCTTCCCTACGAGCCGGTCGTGGTCGACACGCGCCGGGGCCAGCAGTTCTCTCCGGACTATCTCGCCGTCAATCCCAACGGGAAAGTTCCCGCCATCGTCGATGGCGACGCGACGGTTTTCGACAGCAACGCCATCCTGCTCTATCTCGCCGAGAAAACGGGCCGCTTCCTGCCGGCGGACAATGCGAAAGAGCGCGGAGAACTGTTCTCCTGGCTGATGTTTCTGGCGACCGGCCTCGGGCCCTTCTTCGGCCAGGCGGTCCATTTCAAACATTTCGCGCCCGAGCGCATCGCCTATGCGACAGATCGTTATCTGTTCGAGGCGAAGCGCCATCTCGACGTCGTCGAGCAGCGCCTGTCGGGACGCCGCTATTTCGTCGGCGAGACCTACACGATCGTCGATATGGATTTCTGGGGCTGGGCGCGCATGGCGACCTACATCCTCGGCGACGACGCATGGGCGCGACTGCCGAACGCGAAGCGCCTGCTGGACGAGATCGGCGCGCGGCCTGCCGCGCAGCGCGTGACAGCTTTGCGCGAAAAGCACGCCGCCGCCTTCAAGGCCGACATGGATCAGGAGGCCCGCGGCTTCATGTTCCGCCACGTCGCCTCCTGAGTCGTTCAGGTCAGCTTCGCCATCCAGGCTTTGGTCAGGCTGATGTCGGCCTGAGAAAGGCCGTGGCCCGCCGGCAACATATGCTGCTCGACGTCCGCGCCGGCGTCGCGCAGGGTCCGCGCCAGCGTCTCCGTCTGCGCGGCGGGCGCGATCGGGTCCATCGCTCCCGACAGCAGCAGCGCCGGCGTGCCGGCGAGATCGGGGCGCGGCGGCTGTTTCAGCGGCGGCATGGCGCGGATGAGCGCCGCGCCGGCCAGCGTTCCGGGCCGTAAAAGCAGCATCGCGGCCGCGATGTTCGCGCCGTTGGAGAAGCCGAGCGCGACCGGCGCGGCGAGGCCGTAAGCGTTACGCGCCTCGGCCACGAAGTCCGCGAGTTCGCCGGCGCGGCGGCGCACGTCCTCCTCGTCAAAGACGCCTTCCGCAAGACGGCGGAAGAAGCGCGGCATGCCGCTTTCCAGCACCTTTCCGCGCGGGGAGAGAAGCGCCGCGCCCGGCGCGACCATCTCGCCGATGGGGATGAGGTCGTTCTCGTCGCCGCCGGTTCCGTGCAGCAGCAGGATCGGCGGCGCGCCCGGCCTGTCCGCCGGAACGAAGCGATGGAGAAAAGACAGTTCGGTCGCGGTCATGGCGATCTCCGCAGATGTCGGGAGCCGCCGCCCCGGAGGCCGGGGCGGCGCATGGTCAGGCGAGGGCCGGGAGAACCTCCTCGATCCTGGCGCGGTGGGCTTCGAGACCCGCCGGAAGCTTCAGCGCCTGACCAAGGCTCGCGACCGGCTCGTCCCAGGCGAAGCCGGGGACGTCCGTCGCGATCTCGAACAGCACCCCGCCCGGCTCGCGGAAATAGACAGACCGGAAGTAGTTCCGATCCCTCTGTTCCGTGGTCGTGATGCGGTGGTTCTCGGCCAGCCTGCGGACCATGTCCTCCTGCGTCGGGTCGTCGGCGGCGCGGAAGGCGACATGATGCACCGAGCCCGCGCCCTGCCGCCCGCGCGGGAAACCGCCGCCGACGCGCAGATCGACCAGCCCGCCGAACGCCGTGTCTCCCGCCTTGAGGCGGATGGCGGCGTCTTCGCGCGCGTCTTCCGCGAAGCCGAAGACGTCGGTCAGGATCGCCTGCGTCGGACCCGCGTCGCGCAGCAGCAGCGTCACGCCGTGAAAGCCGCGGATCGCGTGCTCGACGGGAACCTCGCCGCCGCTCCAGCCCGGCTCGGCCTCCGCGCCGGGGACGCCGACGAGCGCAAGCCGCATGCCGTCCGGATCGCGGAAGGCGAGGACGGTCTCGCCGAAACTGCGGCGGGGCGTTTCATGGACGACGCCCTTGTCGAGCAGCCGGTGGGCCCAGTAGCCGATCGAGCCTTCGGGGATCCGGAAGGCGGTCTCGAAGGTCTCGCCGACGCCGAGCTGGCCCGGAGACGCATGCTCCCACGGGAAAAAGGTCAGGATGGAGCCGGGGCGGCCGGTCTCGTCGCCGTAATAGAAGTGATAGGTTCCCGGATCATCGAAATTGACGGTCTTCTTCACGAAGCGCAGTCCGAGCGCGCGGGTGTAGAAGTCGAAATTCCGCCGCGCCGGGCCGGCGATGGCGGTGACGTGATGGATGCCGTTCTGCGTCATGGCGAAGTCCTCCAGCGCATCGAGCGCTCTGCATGAGCTGGCAGATAAGGTCGCCAGCGCCGCCCGCCAGCGCCGTTTCGTTGCGTCCATGCAAGACTATCTATGCCCGACCCGCCTTTGATTTGCGGGAATGAGGCTGTAGTGATCCGTCACCCCTTCCGCTGAGGCTGACGCATGACCAAGGTTCTCGTCCTTTATTATTCCTCCTACGGCCATATGGAGCAGATGGCGAACGCAGCCGCCGAGGGCGCGCGCGAGGCCGGCGCCGAAGCCGTCGTGAAGCGCGTCCCGGAGACGGTTCCGGACGACGTCGCGAAGCAATCCTACTTCAAGCTCGACCAGGCGGCGCCGGTGGCGACGGTCGAGGAACTGGCCGACTATGACGCCATCATCGTCGGCGCGCCGACGCGCTTCGGCCGCTGGGCCTCGCAGATGTCGGCGTTCTGGGACCGGGCCGGCGGCCTGTGGGCGACGGGCAAGCTCAACGGCAAGGTCGGCGGGGTGATGTCCTCGACCGCGACTCAGCATGGCGGGCAGGAGACGACCCTGATCGCCGGCGTCACCAACCTACTGCATTTCGGCATGATCATCGTCGGCCTGCCCTATTCCTATCAGGGTCAGATGACGCTCGACGAGATCACCGGCGGCGCTCCCTATGGCGCGACCACGATCGCGGGTGGTCAGGGTCAGCGCCAGCCATCCCAGAACGAACTCGGCGGCGCGCGCTTCCAGGGCAAGCTGGTCGCCGAGACCGCCGCCAAGCTCGCCCGCTAATCGGGCGCCCGTTCAGCGCGCCGAGGATTCAAGCCACGGCGCGCTGGATTTGGAGCCATTCCGCCGGCGTCTGCTCGCGCTCTTGTCTCCAGGGCTTTTGCTTTATCGCGTTCCCTCAGGCGAACCGGCGCCCGCGTCACATCGTGGCGCCGATCTGCCACGGCACGAATTCGGCGTCGCCATAGCCGAGCTCCTCGGACTTGCTGCGCTCGCCCGACGCGACGCGCAGAACCGTCTCGAAAATTTCCCGGCCCTTGTCCTCGATCGACACGCCCTCGATCACGTCGCCGCAATTGATGTCCATGTCGTCGATCATGTGGCGATACATCGCCGTGTTGGTCGCGAGCTTGATCGAGGGAGTCGGCTTGCAGCCATAGGCCGAGCCGCGGCCGGTGGTGAAACAGAGGATGTTCGCGCCGCCGGCGACCTGCCCGGTCGCCGCGACCGGATCGTAGCCCGGCGTGTCCATATAGACGAAGCCCTTCGCCGTGACCGGCTCGGCGTAACGGTAGACGGCGTTCAGCGTCGTCGTGCCGCCTTTCGCCGCCGCGCCGAGCGATTTCTCCAGGATCGTGGTGAGGCCGCCGAGCTTGTTGCCGGGAGAGGGGTTGTTGTTCATCTCCATCCTGTTGCGCTCGGTGTATTCCTCCCACCAGCGGATGCAGTCGACGAGCTGCTCGCCGACCTCCCGGTTGCGCGCGCGCGCGGTGAGAAGATGCTCAGCGCCATAGATTTCCGGCGTTTCCGACAGGATCGCCGTGCCGCCATGGCGGACGAGAATGTCGACCGCCGCGCCGAGCGCGGTGTTGGCCGTGATGCCGGAATAGCCGTCCGAGCCGCCGCATTGCAGGGCGAGCACGATCTCCGAGGCGGGGACGGTCTCGCGCCGCGCGCGGTTCGCGATCGGCAGCATGTCGCGGATCGCCGAGACGCCGGCCATCACCGTCTTCTTCGTGCCGCCGACCTCCTGAATCGTCATGGTGCGGAACATGTCGCTTTCGCTGACGCCGTAGGCGTCCTTCCAGCGACCGATCTGGAAACCCTCGCAGCCGAGTCCGACCATGACGACGCCGGCCATGTTCGGATTGGTGGCGTAGCCCCACTGGGTGCGCTTCAGGACCTCGTAGCCCTCGCCCTTCACATCAAGGGCGCACCCGCCGCCATGCACGAGCGGAATGACGCCGTCGACATTGGGATAATCGTCGAGAATTCCCGACCGTTCGATCTCCTGCGCCATGAACTTCGCCACCGAGGCGGAGCAGTTCACCGAGGTCAGGATGCCGATATAGTTGCGCGTCCCGACCCTGCCGTTGGCGCGGCGATAGCCCTCGAAGGTCGCGCGCTCGGCCAGCGGCAGGATGGCCTCGTCGCGCGCCTCCGCGGCGAAGCGGTAGTCGCGGCCGAAATCGCCATGCACGCCGCTCATGCCGCAGTTATGCTCATGCACCCATTCGCCCGGCGCGATCGGTTTGGTGGCGAAGCCGATGATCTGGCCGAACTTGCGCACCGGAGCGCCCTCGGGAATGGCCTCCGTCGCCATCTTGTGGCCGCGCGGCACGCGCTCGACCGCGGGAAAGCCCTCGGCGAGGGCGCCCGGCTCAAGCTGGTCGACCGCGACGATGAGATTGTCGGAGGGATGGAGGCGCAGGGCGCGTCCGGTCTTCACTGGGGCGTTCACGACTGGGGCGTTCATGGCGTTTCTCGTTCTTTCGCCGCCGGGGAGGCGTTTCCTTCCTGCGTCATTCTGTGCGAAGAGTCAGCAGGATCGCAACAGACGACCGTTTGCGTTTTAGCCGGAGGGACGGATGAGCGGCACCCTGATCTTGATCATCATTCTCGTCGCTCTCGCGGCGTGGGGCGTCGCGCTCTACAACGGGCTGGTGTCCCGCCGCCAGCGCGCCAACCAGGCGTTCGCGGACATCGACGTCCAGCTCAAGCAGCGGCATGACCTTATTCCCAACCTCGTCGAAACCGTGAAAGGCTACGCCGCCCACGAGAAGGGCACGTTGGAGGCCGTGATCCAGGCCCGCAACACGGCCCTGCAGGCGCCGCAGGGATCGCCCCAGCAGGCCCAGGCCGAACAGCAGCTCACCGGGGCGCTTGGCCGCCTGATCGCGCTCGGCGAGGCCTATCCCGACCTCAAGGCCAACGCCAACTTCCAGCAGCTCCAGACCGAACTCGCCGACATCGAGAACAAGCTGGCGGCGGCGCGGCGGTTTTTCAACAGCGCGGTCAGCGAATACAACGCCGCGATCGAGAGCTTCCCGGCCGTGTTCCTGGCGCAGCGCTTCGGCTTCCAGCACCGGGAGTTCTTCGATGTCGGCGCCGACAGCCGCGCGGCGATGGACGCCGCTCCGCCCAGCGTAAAATTCTGAGCCGCGCGACGATCCGGCGATGGCCGCCGCTTTCGGGCTCTATTCGCATATCCAGGCGAACCGCAGACGATCGGTCATCCTGATCGTCAGCCTGTTCCTGCTCATCCTCGTGCTGGCCTACGCCGCCGATCTGATCGCCGAGGCGCTGACCGGCTATGGAACGCTCGACCAGCTCATGCTGTCGGCGCTCCATCGCACCCTCTCGATCGCGCCCATCGTCGCCGTCGGCGTCGCGATCTGGCTCGCGGTGGCGTGGAAGATCCATCAATGGCTGATCGACCGGGTGGTGGACGGCCATCCCGTCACGCGGGCGGAGGCGCCCGAGCTCTACAATCTGCTCGAGAATCTCTGCATCTCGCGCGGCCTTCCCATGCCGACGCTGCGCATCGTCGAGACCGATGCGATGAACGCCTTCGCGACCGGCCTCAATCAGAAGCAATATTCGATCTCCGTCACGCGCGGGCTGCTGCAGGGGCTGAACAAGCGCGAGCTTGAAGCTGTTTTGGGACATGAGCTCACGCATATCCGCAACGGCGACGTGCGGGTGATGGTGATCGCCTCCGTGATCGCCGGCATCGTGACGTTTTTCGGCGAGCTGATTTTCCGCATGGTGATGATGGGGCCGCGCATCAACCTGCGCGGGCGCGGAAACAGCGACAGCGAACGCAAGAGCGGCGCCGGCGCGGCGATGGCCGCGATCGCCATCGCGATGCTGCTGATCGGCGCGGCGTGGTTCCTGTCGCTGCTGCTGCGGTTCGCGCTGTCCCGCTCGCGCGAATATCTTGCCGACGCCGGCTCCGTCGAACTCACCAAGGATCCCGACGCCATGATCTCGGCGCTGATGAAGATTTCCGGCCATGCGGAAATTCCCAGCGTGCCGTCGGGCGTGATGGAGATGTGCATCGAGAATCAACGCTCGGGCGTCGCCGATCTGTTCGCCACCCATCCGCCGATCGAGGCGCGCATCCGCGCGCTCGTCGAACAGGCCGGCGGCCATATGCCCGATATGGCTCAGCCGCAGCAGATTCCCGCTTCGCCCTGGACGCCGCAGATTCCCGGCGGCGCGCGGCGCGGGCCGTGGGGATGAGGCGAAGCAAAAAATTGGCTAGCGGGTAATCCTGTGAACAACGACTATGGCCAGAACGGCCAAAGTGAAAAAGTACCCGAGGGCCATGCCTTGCTTCTTGCGCGCGCTGATGCGCCGGCCTTTCCACGCCCAATTGAATACGTCGTCATATTCAAGCCCGTACCGAACGCCAATGATCAAGTTAATCACGGCAAGAATGAGAATTGCGGCTCCGATCTCGGCAGCGAACATCACGTCCCTTTCCGTCAAGCCTATTTTGACATTGTACTAATACAGCCTACCGTTTCGCTTTCATCCCGCAATCTCCTGCGCGAGCCCCGCCATGCAGCTTGACGTCCGCAACACACTGCCCGTCGACGGCGCGACAGGCGCGCTCGCCGGCCGCGTCTGGCGCCCCGATGTCGACGGACCGTCCGTCGTCGCGGTGCGCGAGGGCGGCGTCTTCGACGTCTCGGCGTCGTTTCCGACGATGCGCGATCTGTGCGAGATGAAAGATCCGGCTGCGGCGCTGGCGAAAGCGGACGGCGCGCGCATCGGCTCCATTGAGCAGATTCTCGCCAACACGCCGCCGGACAGGCGCGACGCGGGAAAGCCTTGGCTGATCGCGCCGATCGACCTGCAGGCGGTGAAGGCCGCCGGCGTCACCTTCGCGATCTCGACGCTGGAGCGCGTGATCGAGGAGCGCGCGCGCGGCGATCTCAGCGCGGCGGCGACGATCCGCGTCGAGGTGAACAAATTGATCGGCGGCGATCTCGCGACGCTGAAGCCGGGCTCGGCCGAAGCGGCGAAGCTGAAGGAGCTGCTGATCGAAAAGGGCTGGTGGAGCCAGTATCTCGAAGTCGCGATCGGCCCCGACGCGGAAATCTTCACCAAATGCCAGCCGCTCGCCTCAGTCGGACCGGGCGCGGACGCGGGGCTCAATCCGGGATCGCGCTGGAACAATCCGGAGCCCGAGGTCGTGATGGTCGTGTCGTCGGCCGGCGCGATCGTCGGCGCGACGCTCGGCAACGACGTCAATCTGCGGGATTTCGAGGGGCGCTCGGCGCTGCTGCTGTCGAAAGCGAAGGACAACAACGCCTCGTGCTCGGTCGGTCCGTTCATCCGGTTCTTCGACGCCTCCTTCTCGCTCGATGACGTGCGCGAAACGACGGTGACGCTGAAGGTCGAGGGGCAGGACAACTTCACGCTGCACGGAACCTCGTCCATCAGCATGATCAGCCGCGATCCCGCCGATCTCGTCGCGCAGGCGATCAACAGAAACCATCAATATCCCGATGGTTTCGTTCTCTTCCTCGGCACCATGTTCGCGCCGATCGAGGATCGCGACGCGCCAGGGCAGGGCTTCACGCACAAGCATGGCGACGTGGTCACAATCGCGGCGCCGAAGCTCGGCGCGCTGGTGAACCGCATGGCGTCGAGCGCGGATTGCCCGCCCTGGACGTTCGGCGCCGGCGCGCTGATGCGCAATCTGGCGAAGCGCGGCCTGATCTGAGATTTTCTCCGTTACGGATTCATGCGGCGATTCAGCGAGCGGAATGCTTTCCGCGCCATGGAGGACTGTCATGGCCCGCGCTTGTCGCGGCCATCCACGTCTTTCCTTTTATAAACAAGGCGTGGATGCGCGGAACAAGTCCGCGCCTGACGCTTCGCGCCGAATCCGGGGCGCGCGTCGTTGACGGCGGCGACCGTCGATCGCCGTCTACCTGACCTTCAACCCCGGATAATCCTTCGGCTTCGACACGAAGGAGCCGAGCACGACCTCGCAATAGCCGCCGACGCCGTCCGCCGCGACGCGGGCGCCGGCCTCGTCGTAGGATTTCTGGAACTCGTCGCGGAATTTCGCCCGCACCTGGAGCGGCGTCATTCCTTTCTTGTCGATGCGTTTCGCCAGCGGCGCCGGATCGAACGTCACGCCCATGCAGGCGCCGTCCGCGACGCGCATGAGATAGGCGATGGCGCGCGCGGCCTCGACCGGAGACTGTTTCGCCTGCTGCTGGGCTTCCGGCTTCTTCGCCGGAGGCTTTTTGTCGTTCGCGGCCTGGACCGCCCATGCGCCGGAGACGGCCAGCGCCGCGCCCGCCAGCAGCGCGGGCGGAACAAATCGTCGCAGGCCGGATTGAACGCGGGTAAGGCGCGAAGGAAGCGCCGGCGACCAGATATTGGGGATGATGATGGACTCTTTGCTCAAAGGCGGCGTGTTGTGGCTCATGGGCGTGCCGATCCTCGGCGTCATTCTGTTGAAGCTCATCGGTTGGATCTGATCCGATCAGATCACGTTTCGCTCGATCAATGGCGCGTTGCGGACAAGTCGATCATAGGAGAAATCCGACAGGTCGAGCGTGACATAACGCCCGTGGACGAGCAATTCAGCAATCCCCCGCCCGACAGCGGGGGATTGTTGCAATCCGTGCCCTGAAAATCCGTTGCACAGATAAAAGTTCGCTACTCCGGGCGCAGGGCCGACGATCGCGTTGTGGTCGAACAGGTTCATGTCGTAATGCCCGGCCCAGGCGCGGCCATGCCGCGCGCGCTCGAAAACGGGAACGCGCGCCGCCACAGCCGGCCAGACGACCTCGTCCCATTCCGGCCAGTTCACCTCGAAATCGTCGCCCGCGTCGGTCATGTCGCCATCGTCGGGCGAGAAGCCGCCGATGAAGCCGTCCCCCTCGGGCCGGAACCAGACGCCGCTGGTGTCGATCAGGAGCGGGGCGTTCTCGATCGGCTCCGGGCAGGTCCAGGAAAAGACGCAGCGCTTTTTCGCATAGACGGGAATGTCGACGCCCGCGAACGCCGCCACGCGCCGTCCGCCCGACGCCCCTGCGCAGTTGACGACGACATCGGCGTCTATCGTCGCGCCATCGGCCAGGCGCACGGCCGCGATGCGGTCGCCCGCCATCGTGAACCCGGCGGCCGCGCCGGAGACATAGGCCGCGCCGCGGTCGCGCGCTTTTTTCCTGTAGGCCTGAAGCAGGCCCCAGCCGTCATACCAGCCTTCGCCGGACCGGCCCCAGGAACCCAGCGCGATGTCGTCCGCCGCCAGCCACGGGAAGCGGGCGCGCAGCGCCTGCGGGTCGAGCAGGAGGATGTCCGCGCCCGCCTCCCGCTGAAGCGCGTTCGCCTCGCGCAGCATCTGCGCGCCAGCTTGCGTCGTGAGATAGAGGTAGCCGCCCTCGCGCAGGCCGATCTCCGGCCGTTCCGCGCCCACGGCCAGCTTTTCGCCGAGGCTGCGCATGAACGCGACGCCATACAGCGACGCCTCGATATTCACCCGGGTCGAGAACTGCTGGCGAATGGAGGCGGCGGAAAGCGCCGTGGCGGACCGGACATAGGTCATGTCCTTCTCGATCACGGTCACGCGGCCGGAGAAGGCGGGATCCATCAGCAGGTGGCAGGCGAGGGAGGAGCCCATCGCCGCCCCGCCGATGATCGCCACATGCGGGCCTGTCGCCATCGTTCGTCCTCATCGTTGCGGCAGGCTTAGCAAGCGTCCCGAGATTCCGGAAGCGGACGGCCGGGCTTTGACGGGGCTCGCCATGATGCCGCGCGGACGCTATGCAGCCGCTACGGCGGCCGGCCGTTTCGGCCGCCGGCAGACGACGCAGGAGGCCAGCATGTCAGTCGCGCCCAAAGCCAAGGACCGTCCGGCTCCGGCCGCCTATGTGTGGGAGGACCCGTTTCTCCTGGACGAGCAGCTCAGCGAGGACGAGCGGATGATCCGGGACGCGGCGCGCGCCTACGGGCAGGAAAAACTCATGCCGCGCGTCGCCGACATGTATCTGGAGGAGAAGACCGACCGCTCGATCTTCAACGAGATGGGCGCGATGGGCTTCCTCGGCCCGACCGTGCCGGAGGAATATGGCGGCGCCGGCGCGAACTACGTTTCCTACGGCCTCATTGCCCGCGAGATCGAGCGCGTCGATTCCGGCTACCGCTCGATGATGAGCGTGCAGTCATCGCTGGTGATGTATCCGATCTACGCCTATGGCGACGAGACGCAGCGCAAGAGGTATCTGCCCAAGCTCGCGACCGGCGAATGGGTCGGCTGCTTCGGCCTCACCGAGCCCGACGCCGGCTCCGATCCGGCCGGCATGAAGACAAGGGCCGAGAAGGTGAGCGACGGCTACCGCCTCACCGGCTCGAAGATGTGGATCTCCAATTCGCCGATCGCCGACGTGTTCGTGATCTGGGCGAAGTCGGCGGCGCATGACAACCAGATCCGCGGCTTCGTGCTCGAGAAGGGCATGAAGGGCCTGTCGGCGCCGAAGGTCGGCGGCAAGCTCTCGCTCCGCGCCTCGATCACCGGCGAGGTGGTGATGGACGGCGTCGTCATTCCCGAAGAAAACCTGCTGCCGAACGTGTCGGGCCTCAAGGGTCCGTTCGGCTGCCTCAACCGCGCGCGCTACGGCATCTCATGGGGCGCGATGGGCGCGGCGGAGGATTGTTTCCAGCGCGCGCGGCAATACGGCCTCGACCGCAAGCAGTTCGACCGGCCGCTGGCGCAGACGCAGCTTTACCAGAAGAAGCTCGCCGACATGCAGACCGAGATCACGCTCGGCCTGCAGGCCTCCCTGCGCGTCGGGCGTCTGTTCGACGAGGGCAAGGTCGCGCCCGAGATGATCTCGCTGATCAAGCGCAACAATTGCGGCAAGGCGCTCGACATCGCGCGCCAGGCCCGCGACATGCACGGCGGCAACGGCATCCAGATCGAATATCACGTCATGCGCCACGCGCAGAATCTGGAGACGGTGAACACCTATGAGGGCACGCACGACGTGCATGCGCTGATCCTCGGACGCGCCATCACCGGACTGCAGGCGTTCTTTTGAGATCTGGCCGGCGTCATGTCCGCGCCTGTCGCGGACATGACGCCGCCGGGTCAAATGGGAAGATGACAACAAGGAGCAGGCTCCGCCGCAGCGGAAGCGTCATCGCGTCGTTGATCACGTAGCAGGGAAGACATCATGGACCTTTCCGTCTGGTTCGCCTTCGCCGCCGCCTCCGCAGCGCTCGTGCTCATCCCCGGCCCGACCGTGACTCTCGTCGTCGGCTACGCCATCGCCCAGGGCCGCTCCGCGGCGCTGGCGATCGCGCTCGGCGTGGCGCTCGGCGATTTCGTCGCGATGAGCCTTTCGCTTCTCGGGATGGGCGCGGTCCTCGCCGCATCGGCGACGCTGTTCACCGCCGTGAAGATCGTCGGCGCGGCCTATCTCGCCTGGCTCGGCTGGAAGCTGTGGACAGCGCCGGTCGGCGACGCCGGACAGGCGGCCGTCGCTCCGCAATCATCGCGCCGGATGTTCGCGCACGCTTTCGCGGTGACGGCGCTCAATCCGAAAAGCATCATCTTCTTCGTGGCGTTCGTTCCGCAATTCATCGACCGGCATGCGGCTTACGCTCCCCAGGTCGCGATCCTCGTCGCGACGTTCGTCACGCTCGGGCTGATCAACGCGCTCGCCTACGGCATCGCGGCGTCGGGCGCGCGCGGGCTTCTCAGGCGCCCGCGCGTGCTGAAGGCGGTGAACCGCGTCGGCGGCGGCGTTCTCATGGGGGCGGCGGCGGCTGCGGTCGCAGCGCGCAACGCGCAATGAACTGAAGGAGAGTCGCATGACCATCCGCATCGTTCTCGCCGGCGCGACAGGCTGGGTCGGCAAGGCGCTCGTCGCCGCGATCGCCCAGGCGCCGGATCTCTCGCTTGTCGGCGCCGTATCGCGCAAAGCCGCGGGGCAGGATGCGGGCGAGGCGGCGGGCGTGGGCCGGCTCGGCGTAACGATCAGCGGCGCGATCGCGGAGGCGCTTGCGGCGCCGTCCGACGTGCTGATCGACTACACGAAGCCGGACAGCGTGAAGCATCATGCGCTGACCGCGATCGCGCATGGACGGCATGTCGTGATCGGAACGTCGGGATTGAGCGCGCAGGATTACGACACGATCGACATCGCGGCGAAGGACAAGCAGCGCGGCGTGCTCGCCGCCGGCAATTTCTCGATCACGGCGACGCTGCTGCGGCGCTTCGCGCTCGAGGCGGCCCGTTATGTCCCTGACGTCGAGGTGATCGACTACGCCCATGCGGGCAAGCCGGACACGCCTTCCGGCACGGGCCGCGAACTTGGCGAATTGCTCGCGCAGGCGCGGCAGAAACCGACCTCGAAGCCGGTCGATCAACTCGGCGGCGTGCGCGAGACGCGCGGCGGCGCGATCGGGCAGCCGACGCCGGTGCAGGTGCATTCCGTGCGCGTGCCGTCTTACGTTCTCTCCTGCGAGGCGATCTTCGGCGCGCCCGACGAGCGCCTCGTGATCCGTCATGACGCCGGCGGCTCGGCCGCTCCCTATGTCGCCGGCACGCTGCTCGCGGCGCGCCGCGTCTCCGGTTTCGTCGGCGTTCGCCGAGGCCTCGATTCCGTTCTCGACTGAGCGCTCCATGTCTCAAAAGCCCCTTGCCGGACTGCGCGTTCTCGAACTGGCGCGGGTGCTCGCCGGCCCGTGGTGCGGACAGCTTCTTTCCGATCTCGGCGCCGATGTCGTGAAGGTCGAGCGCGCGGGCGTCGGCGACGACACGCGGGAATGGGGGCCGCCCTTCGTCGCGGACAAGGCGGGCGGCTATCACTGCTCGGCCTATTTTCAATCCGCCAACCGCGGCAAGCGTTCGATCGCGCTTGATTTCAACAAGCCGGAGGACATCGCCGTCATCCAGCGGCTCGCGAACTACGCGGATGTCATCATCGAGAATTTCAAGGTCGGCGGCCTGAAGAAATACGGACTCGACTATCCGTCGATCAAAAAGATCAATCCGCGCATCGTCTACTGCTCGATCACCGGTTTCGGCCAGAACGGTCCCTATGCGCCGCGTCCGGGCTACGATTTCATTATTCAAGGCATGGGCGGCTTCATGGCGCTCACCGGCGATCCGGATGGCGAGCCGCAGAAGGCGGGCGTCGCCTACGCCGACATTCTCACCGGCGTTTATTCCGCGGTCGGCGTTCTCGCGGCGCTGCGCCATCGCGACGCGACCGGCGAGGGCGCGCATATCGACATGGCGCTGCTCGATACGCAGGTGTCGGTGCTGCAGAACCATGCGATGAATCATCTCATCGCGGGGATGACGCCGAAGCGCATGGGCAACTCCCATGCGCAGCTCGTGCCCTACCAGGTGATCCCGGTCAGCGACGGGCACATCATTCTCGCCACCGGCAATGACGGGCAATATCGCCGGACGTGCGACGTGCTCGGCGTTCCGGAGCTGAAAGACGATCCGCGCTTCATCGACAACGAGGCGCGCGTCACCCACCGCGACGCGTTGATGCCGCTGCTGACAATCCGCTCAAGCACTTTCACGAAAGCGGATCTGATCGACAGGCTGGAGGCCGCCGGGGTGCCCGTCGGGCCGATCAACACGGTGCCGGAGGTGTTCCGCGATCCGCAGGTGATCGCGCGCGGGATGCGCGTCGATCTGCCGGCGCCGCGCGCGCAGGCGGGGACGATGCCGAACGTGCGGCAGCCGATCATCATCAACGACCAGCCGCTTTACGGCGAACATTCGTCGCCGGCGCTCGGCGAGCATCAGGACGAGGTGCTGAACGATCCGAACTGGGGCGGCGGGGCGTGAGACGCTCTACCAGAGGCGGTTGACGCCGAAGTCGTCGAACAGCTTCTCGTTGGAGACGATGACGAGGTCGTCCACCAGCGCCTGCGCGATGAGAAGGCGGTCGAACGGGTCTTTGTGGTCATGTGCGAAACGTCCGGCGAGTTCCGCATGCCTGATCGTCAGTGGCGCTTCAAGGAAACCGGCCCTCGCGACATAGCGAAAAAAATCCTTCGCCAGCACTTCGGATTCCGGCAGTTTTCCGATCCTATATTTCGTCGTGATCTCGAAGGCGCACACCGGGCTGACCAACACCTCGTTGTCATCGCTCAGAAGCGCGTTTCTGGCTGCGGGAGAGAGCTTTTCGACAGGACCATGCGCCCAGATGAGCGCATGCGTGTCGAGCAGCAGCCTCACTTTATGCCCCAGGCTTCCAATTCGCTATCCGGCAGCGGCTCAAAAAATCCCGGTCCCGTGTCGATCTTGCCGGCAAGCAGCCCGAGCCGCACCTTGGACTTCCGCTTCGGATTGATGGGCACAAGCCGCACCACGGGCGCATTGCCGCGCGCAATCACGACCTCCTCGCCGCGCTCGGCCATGGCGATGAGCTTGGAAAGCTGCGTCTTAGCCTTGTGGACGTTCACCGTCGTCATGGCTTGCTCCTCAACTAAGGATATAGCTAAGGGTGACTTGCGGCGCAATGAAAGCCGCCTTTGCGGCGTTTGCGAGGTTCGCGGATCATGAAAACTGGCGGCCAACTCATCGTCGACAGCCTCGTCGCGCAAGGCGTCGAGCATGTGTTCTGCGTGCCGGGCGAAAGCTATCTCGCCGTGCTCGACGCGCTGCATGACGCATCGATCAACGTTACCGTCTGCCGGCAGGAGGGCGGCGCCGCGATGATGGCCGACGCGAGCGCGCGACTCACCGGCCGGCCGGGGATCGTCATGGCGACGCGCGGACCCGGCGCGACCAACGCGTCGCCGGGAATCCATATCGCCGAACACGATTCCGTTCCGCTGATCATGTTCGTCGGCCAGATCGACAGTTCAATGCGTCATCGCGGCGCCTTTCAGGAAATGGATTATCGCGCCTTCTTCGGATCGACGACGAAATGGGCGGTGGAGATCGACGACGCCGCGCGCATCCCTGAGCTGGTTTCCCGCGCTTTCCATGTAGCGATGCAGGGGCGTCCCGGCCCGGTGGTGATCGCGCTGCCGGAAGACGTGTTGACATCGCTCGCGGAGGCGCCGGCGCCGCGCCGGGTCGAGGCCGTGCAGACATGGCCCGGCCCGACGCAGATGGCCGAACTTCAGAAGCTGCTCTGGGCCGCGCAGAAACCCGTCGCGATCCTCGGCGGATCGGGGTGGACGGAAAAGGCCTGCGCGGGCTTCACGCGCTTCGCCGAACGCTTCGACCTTCCCGTCGCCTGCTCGTTCCGGCGGCAGATGCTGTTTTCGGGCGATCATCCCAACTATGCCGGCGAAATCGGCATCGCGCCCAATCCGAAGCTGCGCGCCCGGATCGAGGAAGCCGATCTCGCGCTGCTGATCGGCGGCCGCATGGCGGAGATGCCGTCGCAGTCCTACACGCTGTTCGACATTCCCTATCCCAGGCAGCGGCTGGTCCATGTCCATGCGGACGCCGAGGAACTCGGCCGCGTCTATCAGCCGGCGCTCGGAATCCATGCCTCGCCGGCGGCGTTCGCGGCGTCGCTCGAAAGCCTGCAGCCGCCGCAGCGTATCGCTTGGGCGCAGCGGACAGCGGAGGCGCGCGCCGATTTTCTCGCATGGAGCGAAGCGCGGCCGGTCATTCCGGGGAAGCTCCAGATGGGCGACTGCATGGCGTTCCTGCGCGAGCGCCTGCCGGAGACCGCGATCGTCACCAATGGCGCGGGAAATTATGCCACATGGCCGGCGCGCTTCCTGAAATACCGCACGTTCGGCGCGCAGCTCGCGCCGTGCTCAGGCTCGATGGGCTATGGCGCGCCGGCCGCGATCGGCGCCAAGCGCGTCGCGCCTGAGCGGATGGTGGTCTGCTTCGCAGGCGACGGCTGTTTTCTGATGAACGGGCAGGAGTTCGCCACGGCGGTTCAGTATGACCTGCCGGTGATCTTCGTCGTCGTCGACAACAGCATGTACGGCACGATCCGGATGCATCAGGAGCGGGAGTATCCAGGCCGCGTCTCGGCGACGACGCTCAGGAATCCGGATTTCGCCGCCTATGCGCGCGCCTTTGGCGGGCATGGCGAAACGGTGCGCGAGACAGCCGAATTCGCGCCGGCGTTCGAGCGCGCCGTCGCGTCGGGCAAGCCCGCGATCCTGCATTGCCTTCTCGACCCGGAGGCGATCACGCCCGGAACGACGCTGACGACAATGCGCGAGGCGGCGCTGGCCGCGAAAGGCTGATTCCTCGCTCTGCTTCGCGGCGACGACAGGAAAGCGTCGAAACAAAAACCGCGCCGGCGGCGCGGTTCTCGAAGCGATTCACGGCGCCGGTTTCGTCCGGGCCGGCGTTGCGGCCGTTCTCAGCTTTTCGGCTGCACGCCGTCGAAGGTCGAGCGGATCGCCTGCGCGAGCATCACATAGGCCCAGCCCTGGAAGATCAGCTCGATCGCCAGGAAGGTGCCGAGCACCCAGGCGCTGGAGGCCGGCCACTGAACCAGGATCAACGCGCCGAGCAGCAGCGAGAGCACGCCCGACACGAGCACCCAGATCCAGGTCTGCATCGGCCTGAGCTGGAACGCCATCACGATGCGCAGTACGCCCGTCGCGACCAGCGCCGCGCCGACGAACAAGGTCAGGCCCGCCAGAGCGGAGAGCGGCATGGCGAAGACGAGCACGCCGGAGAGCACGTAGAGCGCGCCGATCGCGAGCATCAGCATGCGGCTTTTCCATCCCTCGCGGCGGAAGGCGTCCACCAGCAGCACTACGCCGCCGATCAGCATCATGAAGCCGAAGGTGAAAACGCTGACCAGCGAGAACAGCAGCGAAGCGGCGAGACCGAAGACGCCGAGGAGGATGAGAATCACGCCGGCTCCCATGAGCCAGCCCCAGTTCTTGCGAAGCGGCACGAGATGAGTGGCCAAGGTGTGCGTCGTCGTTGCGTCGGTCATGGCGAGTCTCCTGTTTCGCCATCATGCGCCAACGCGCGCCCCGCGCCAATGATCCCGAGGAATTTCTTGGGCGCAGTCCTGAAGCGCGAGGCCAGCATGGACAATCCTGCGCTGTTGGACCACGCTTCGCGCATGCCTGCTGATGATCCGGTCCTGTTCGATCCGCCCTGCGAGGTCCATCGTCCGCCTCAGGTCACGCTGCCTCTGGTGTTCAGCTCGCCCCATTCCGGCAACGTCTATCCATTCGCGTTCGTCCATCAGTCCCGGCTTGACGCGCAGGCGCTCCGGCGGTCGGAGGACGCTTTCGTGGACGCGCTGTTCAGGCCGGTCGTCTCGATGGGCGCGCCGCTGATCGCCGCCCGCTTTCCCCGCGCCTATCTGGATCTGAATCGCGAACCCTACGAACTCGACCCGCAGATGTTCGAGGGGCGGCTGCCGCCCTTCGCCAACACCCGCTCCATGCGCGTCGCGGGCGGCCTCGGAACGATTCCGCGGGTGGTCGGCGAAGCGCAAGAAATCTATGCGCGGCGCCTGCCTGCGGCCGAGGCCACCCGCCGCGTCGAGACGCTCTACAAGCCCTATCACGCGGCGCTGCGGCGGCTGATCGATCAGGCGCACGCCGAATTCGGCTTCGCCATCCTCATCGACTGCCATTCGATGCCCTCGACCTCCTTCGGCCGAGACGAGCCGGCGCGGGCCGACGTGGTGCTCGGGGACCGTTTCGGAACGAGTTGCTCGGGCCTGATCACCGACGCGCTGGAGCAAGAGCTCCGGGCGCGGGGACTGACGGTGCTGCGCAACAAGCCCTATGCCGGCGGTTTCATCACCGAGCACTACGGACGGCCGGGGCGGGACCGGCACGCCATCCAGATCGAGGTCAACCGCGCCCTCTACATGGACGAGCGCACGCTCGCGCCGCATGACGGATTCGGCCGGCTGGCGGGTATCCTTTCGGACGCGATGCGCGCTTTCGGAGAGGCGCCGCTGGCCTATCTGGCGAGCGGCCGGCTGGCAGCGGAATAGCGCGCCCCACGCCTCCGGCAGCGCCGGATCGCCACTCAGCACGTTGAAAATAAAGGGGCCGCTCGTTCGCACGAGCGGCCCAAGTGTAGGGAGGAAACGCCCAAGGAGGGCAGCAACACGACAAGGCCGTGTTGCGTTGCAATAATATGCAGGTGCACTGCACAAACAGCAAGGGCTTTCTTCGCTCAATTTGATAGCTATGCGTTAATTGCATAGATAGGCTATTCAAACTGTCTTGTCAGCAAGTTAGCTCGCGCGAACTGGCGCGATTTCGCCCGCGGCCTAATTCTCAGGCGCCGCATGCCCGAAATCACGCGCCGCCGGGGCATCGGCTTGGCGCGTCTTCCGCGCCCTCGGAAGGCGGGCTGGCTTTCGCGCGCGGCTCGGCTAGAAGGGCCGCGCCCTTCTGAGAACGCCCTGCATGCGTCCCGTTCCCGTCGACCTTGAACAATTCCTTCACCGCCTGGCCGACGCCTCCGGCGACGCCATCCTGCCCTTCTTCCGCTCCCGGCTCACGGCGCATGACAAGTCGCAGAACGGCGCGTTCGATCCGGTGACGGAGGCGGACAAGGCGGCCGAGGTCATCATCCGCCGCATGATCCGCGAGGCCTTTCCGACCCATGCGATCCATGGCGAGGAGTTCGAGGACGAGGAGGGCTCCTCGGATTTTCGCTGGGTGATCGACCCGATCGACGGGACGAGGGCGTTCATCTCCGGCCTGCCGGTGTGGGGCACGCTGATCGGGCTGACGCGGGCCGGGCGGCCGGCGCTCGGCCTGATGAACCAGCCCTTCACGCGCGAGCGGTTCTGGGGCGACGGCGGCCGGGCCCAGTGGCGCGGCGCGAGCGGGGACAGGCCGCTGCGGACCCGCTCCTGCGACAGCCTGTCCGCCGCGACGCTGATGACCACGACGCCCGCCATGTTCAAGGGCGACGAGGCCGACCGCTACGCCGCGCTGGAGCGGCAGGTGAGGCTGCCGCGCTATGGCTGCGACTGCTACGCCTACTGCATGCTGGCCGCCGGCCATGTCGATCTCGTGGTCGAATCCGGACTGAAGGCGGTGGACATCGTGCCGCTGGCGCCGATCATCGAAGGCGCGGGCGGGATCATCACCACCTGGAGCGGCGAACCGGTGAGGGAGGGCGGCGCGGTGGTCGTCGCGGGCGACCAACGCGCGCATGAGGCGGCGCTGAAAATCCTGAACGCCTGAATCACGCCGGCCGGCGCTCCGCCTGCGTTGGCGCGCGTTCGAAAAAGGCGTCGATCGCGGCGAGAACCTGCGCCCGCCCGACGTCGCTTTCCATCAGCAGCTCATGCCGCCCGCCGGCGATGGAGATGACGCCGCCCGAGCCTAGACGCGCCGCGAAGGCTTCGGCCGCGGGGGTCGAGACCACCCGGTCCTCGCCGGCGGTCAGCACCAGCGCGGGGATGGCGATAGCCTCCGCGAAACCCGGCGCCTGCAACGCCGCCATGCGCGTGAAGGCGGCGCGGGTCCAGCCGATGGTGGGATCGCCGATGGCGAGTTGCGGGAAAGCGGAGGCGATGAGGGCGTTGCGCGCGTAACGGTTCTCGTCCGAGGTCAGCGGATTGCCGGGATAGGGCTTCGTCGCGATCGAGACGGGGCCGCCGCCGGGAATGTAATGGTTCGTCAGCCCCGCCGCGCAGAGGGTGCGCGCGAGCCAGAGCACGCCCTTCGGATTGCGAATGTTGTGGATCGCGACCATCGGCGCCAGGCAGACCATCCGCTCCAGCGGCAGATCGCCCTTCCGCGCGGCCGACAGCGCGATGCAGGCGCCCATCGAGTGGAACAGGCCGAACCAGGGCCGGGGACGGGATGCGAGCTCGGCGGCGACGACCGCGCGCAAATCGTCCTCATACTCGTCGAAGTCGCGCACATGGCCCTTGCGACCGTCCCGCAGCAGCCGGTCCGATCCGCCCTGTCCGCGCCAGTCGAAGGCGACGACGTGAAAGCCGCGGGCGCGCAACTCGCCGACGGTCTCGAAATATTTCTCGATCATCTCGGCGCGGCCCTGCGCCAGAAGAACCGTTCCGGCCGCCGGCGCCGTGGGCGGCCAGGAGGCGACGCGCAGGCGCACGCCGTCGCCGGCGCGGGCCGCCGACATCGTCGCGCCGTCCGGCGCCGGGTTATCGTAGGTTTCGTAAAGCTCCACGGCCGGCTCGGTGGCGGCGGCTGATCCGCCGCCACTGAGTTAGCCGATCGGCGGCGCGCCGGCCAATCGGAGAGCGCATAGCGGCGGCGTTGGGGGCTTGCGCGGCGAAAAGCGGTTCCTATCTCACGGGTGCGCCGGCCATGAGGCGGCGCGAACAGTCCATGCGGCTCCGCCCTTTGCGGGGAGCCCATTCGTCTCGCTTTTGAAGGAGAAGACCATGCGCACTTTTGATTTGGCTCCGCTCTACCGCTCCACCGTCGGTTTCGATCGCATCTTCACGCTGCTCGATCAGCTCGGCGGCGGTGAGCAGACCACCTATCCGCCCTACAACATCGAGCGCACGGGCGAGAACGCCTACCGCATCTCGGTCGCCGTCGCCGGCTTCGCCGACTCCGATCTGTCGGTCGAGTTGAAGGAGAACACGCTGACGGTGAAGGGCGAGAGGAAAGCTGTCGAAGAGAAAAAGTCTGCGGAAGTGCTCTATCAGGGCATCGCGGGCCGCGCCTTCGAGCGACGCTTCCAGCTTGCCGACCATGTGCAGGTGACGGCCGCCAACCTTGAGAACGGCCTCCTGCATGTCGACCTCGTCCGCGAGATTCCGGAAGCCAAGAAGCCGCGACAGATCGCGATCAACGGCAAGCCGCAGATCGAACAGAAGCTCGCCGCGTAACCTCCAACGCCGTTTGAGCTTCACAGGCCGCCTCGAAAGAGGCGGCCTTTTTTGTTGCGCGTTCTTTGTTGAGTGCGAACGTCCGATTGTTCACTCAGGGTTGGCGGTGGGTGCGCAGGACCTGCCGAAGACTACAGCGCCGCGCCGGTCTCGCCTTACGGAGCGCTGATGTTTGTGTTCGTCTTTACGCAGCGGGCGAAGAATTCTCAAAAATCGGTTGAAAGAGCTAATCCCGCTCGTCATTCCTTTCCCATAATATACATCTTATCAGTGTAGTTTGTCTTCTTATTCAGCAAGCCATAACTTCTGTGCGATAAATCCCCAAGCTGAGCGCGGTCGCGTTCTGCGCGCGCAGACGTCGAAAGGCGATTGTATGTCCGCCGCCGCGCTTTCCCTCGCGCCCGAGCCGAGCCCTTCCGTCGAGGATTTGATCCTGCGTCTCGCGTCGGCGCGCGGCGTCGACGAGATCATCGCAGCGGTGCGCGAAAGCGCGCGCAGCCTGTCCGGAGCGGACGGCGTCACCTTCGTGCTGCGCGACAACGGCATGTGCCACTACGCCGACGAGGACGCGATCTCGCCCTTGTGGAAGGGTCAGCGCTTTCCGATGGAATCGTGTATTTCAGGCTGGGCGATGCTGAACCGCCAGCCGGTCGTCATCGAGGACATCTACGCCGACGATCGCATCCCGCATGCGGCCTACCGGCCGACCTTCGTGCGCAGCCTGGTGATGACGCCGGTGCGCGAGGAGGATCCGGTCGGCGCCATCGGCGCCTACTGGGCGCGCCGGCATCGGCCGAGCGATCGCGCCATCGCCGCGCTGCAGCGCATCGCGAACAGCGCCGCGGTCGCGATGACCAATGTGATGCTCTTCAATTCGCTGGTCGCAGCGAAGGAAGAGGCGATCAGAGCCAAGGACGCCATCATCATGGCGATGGCTTCTCTCGCCGAGACGCGAGACAACGACACGGGCAATCACATCCGGCGCACGCAGCGTTTCGTGCGCGCGCTCGCGGAAGCCGCGCGCGAACGCGGACTGTTCGCGGAGTTCCTGACGCCCGAAATGATCGAGCTTCTCTATAAATCCGCGCCGCTCCACGACATCGGCAAGGTGGGCATTCCCGACATGGTGCTGCTCAAGCCCGGCAAGCTGAACGACGACGAATTCGCGATCATGAAGACGCATGCGGAGATCGGTCGCCGCGCGATTGCGCATGCGCAGAAACATCTCGGTTCGACGCCATTCCTCAAAGTCGCGCAGGAGATCGCCCACACCCATCACGAACGGTGGGACGGCGCCGGTTATCCGCGCGGACTGAAGGGCAACGAGATTCCCGTGGCCGGACGGCTCATGGCGATCGCGGACGTCTATGACGCGCTGGTCTCAACGCGCGTCTACAAGGCCGGCATGGCGCATGACGAGGCCGTCGGAATCATCGCGCAGGGCGCAGGCGCGCATTTCGATCCGCGTCTCGTTGACGTGTTTCTCGCCATCGCGCCGGCTTTCGATGCGATCCATCGCGAACTCGCCGACGAGGCCTACAATTCCCGGCCGGGCGCGCCGGATCATTGAGGGGAACGGCGCCAGCGTCGCCATCCCTCGGCGCGCAACCGGCAGGCGGGGCATTCGCCGCAGCCATAGCCCCATTCATGGCGCGCGCCGCGATCGCCGAGATAGCAGGTGTGCGTCTTCTCGACGATCAGATCGACGAGCGCGGGGCCGCCGAGCGCGGCGGCGAGTTCCCAGGTCTGCGCCTTGTCGATCCACATCAGCGGCGTCTCCAGCACGAAACGCCTGTCCATGCCGAGATTGAGGGCGACCTGAAGCGCCTTGATCGTATCGTCGCGGCAGTCGGGATAACCGGAATAATCCGTCTCGCACATGCCGCCGACGATGCGCGCCGCGCCGCGGCGATAGGCCAGCGCCGCCGCGAATGCGAGGAAGATGATGTTGCGGCCTGGAACAAACGTGTTCGGCAGGCCGCCATCCGTCATCGCGATGGCGACATCGCGGGTCAGCGCCGTGTTCGACACCTCGCCGAGCGCGGCGAGCGAAACCGTGTGGTCGTCGCCGAGCCTTGTCTTCCAGGCGAGATTGATCGCGCCAAGACCGGCGCGCAGCGCGTCGCGACAATCGAGTTCGACGCGATGACGCTGGCCGTAATCGAAACCGACCGTCTCCACACGATCGAAGCGATCGAGCGCCCAGGCGAGACAGGTCGTCGAATCCTGGCCGCCTGAAAAAAGAACAAGCGCGGCGTCGCTCATCGCATTCCCCGATCCAAGACGCGACGTCCGCCGCCCGCCGTCAGTAGGCGCGGACCAGTCCGGTCAGCGTCCAGTCGACATCGAACGTCGATTTTCCCTGCCGCCGGTTGTAGGCGATCGCGCTCTGGCGCGCCACGACCGCCGAGTCGCCGTCGCCGGAGCGCGGACAGGAGACGACGCGATGCGACAGGGCGCGGCGGTCCAACTCCTGCGCGAAGGCGCGCTCGACCGATTCGAGCGGCGCTTTCGTTTCGAAGATCGCGGAAAAATAGGCGGTCGTCTCCGGCCGATCGAGCGCCAGACAATAACGAAAATCGGCGGCTTCCGCCCCGGCGAGGCCTGCGCTCGTCGCCAGCCCGGCCGCGAGCAACGCCAGCCCTGCGGATCGCACCTTTCGCATCACGCCGCGTTTTTTCTCACGAGCCTTTCTTCCCAGGCGAGGGCTTGCTGCACGATGGTTTCGAGGTCGTCAAATTCAGGCTGCCAATGGAGCTTCTCGCGGATGAGGTCGGCTTTCGCCGTCAGCGCCGCGGGATCGCCGGCGCGGCGCGGCGACAGCTTCACCGTGAAATTCGCGCCGGAGACCTTCTTCACCGTGTCGATCACCTCGAGAACCGAATAGCCCGAGCCGTAGCCGCAATTGCAGACCAGGCTCTCGCCGCCCGCCCGCAGATGCTTCAGCGCCGCGACATGCGCGCGCACGAGATCGGTGACCTGCACATAGTCGCGCACGCCCGAGCCGTCCTTCGTCGGGAAGTCGACGCCGAAGACCTCCATGAAAGGTCTTTTGCCGAGCGCGGCCTGCGCCGCCACCTTGATCAGATGCGTGGCGTTGGGGCTCGACTGGCCGGTCCGGCCCTTCGGGTCGGCGCCCGCTACATTGAAGTAGCGCAGGATGACGTAGCCCAGCCCATGCGCCGCCCCCGCGTCCCTCAGCATCCATTCGCTCATCATCTTGGAGCGGCCGTAGGGATTGATCGGCGCGAGCGGCAGATCCTCCGGGATCGGATTGGCGCTCGGCTCGCCATAGACGGCGGCGGTCGAGGAGAAGATGAAGCGCCGCACGCCGGCCCTGACCGCGGTCTCGATCAAGGCGCGCGTCTTCACCGTATTGTTGAGATAGTAGCCGAGCGGATCGACGACGGACTCGGGCACCACGATCTTCGCGGCGAAATGCGCGACGGCGTCGACGCCATGCTCGCGGATGATCCGCGCGACGAGGGCCTGGTCGCCCGCATCGCCCTGAACGAGCGTCGCCTCGGGCGGGACGGCCCACCAGAAGCCGGCCGACAGGTCGTCGAGGACGACCACATCCTCGCCTGCGTCGATCAGCTCATTCGCCATATGGCTGCCGATATAGCCGGCGCCGCCCGTCACAAGAACCGCCATCGCTCACCCCGTCAGAATGACGGGATCAATGGCCCGAGATTGTTGCAGGCTTATCAACCGGCGGCATGGCGGCGTCGCATTATCGCCGCTATGGTTGGCTGGGGTTTGCCCGTTCAACTAGAATTTTATGGAATTCGCATGACTCGCATCCGGAAAGCCGTGTTCCCCGTCGCAGGGCTCGGCACCCGTTTCCTGCCGGCCACCAAGGCGGTTCCGAAGGAAATGCTCACCATCGTCGACCGCCCGGTCATCCAGCATGTGGTCGACGAGGCGCGGGCGGCGGGAATCGAGCATTTCATCTTCGTCACGGGCCGCAACAAGCACGTGATCGAGGATCATTTCGACATCCAGTACGAGCTCGACCGGACGCTGTCCGAGCGCGGCAAGAAAAAGGAGCAGCAGCTTCTCGCGGAAATCCTGCCGGCCGCCGGCACGGCGAGCTTCACGCGGCAGCAGGCGCCGCTCGGGCTCGGCCATGCGGTGTGGTGCGCGCGCGACATCGTCGGCGACGAGCCGTTCGCGCTTCTCCTGCCCGACATGCTGCACAAGGGCGAGACGCCTTGCCTGAAGGACATGATCGACGCGCATGCGAAACTCGGCGGCAATCATGTGGCCGTCGCGCCGGTCCCCGAGGAGGAGACGCATCAATACGGCATCGTCGGCGTCAAGGACCGCAAGGCGAAGGTGTCCGAAATCACCGAGATGGTCGAGAAGCCGAAGGCGGGGACCGCGCCGTCCAACCTGCATATTTCGGGGCGATACATCCTCCAGCCGACGATCTTCGAGTTGCTCGCGAAGCAGGAGAAAGGCGCCGGCGGCGAAATCCAGTTGACGGACGCCATGGTCGCGCTGGCGGCGTCCGAGACCTTCTTCGCCGTGCGCTTCGACGGCGAGATTTACGACACGGGCTCCAAGCTCGGCTTTCTGGCGGCGAACGTCGCCTACGCGCTGAGCGATCCCGCGCTCAAGGACCCGTTCCGCGCCGAGGCGAAGAAGCTGCTGGGCTGAAGGGGTTCGGGCGTCAGTCTGGCGCCTCCGCCGCGTCAGCGCTGCAGCCGCAGCCCGACCATGAAGATGTTCGCGGTGTAGTCGCCGCCCGGCGCCGAGGATTTCAGCCGCTCATGGCTGTAGCTCGCGCGCACCGCGACGGTGCGGCTCAGCTTGTAATCGAGCCGCACCGTGCCGGTGAGCGTATCCTCGGTGAGGGAATCGCCGCGATAGTCGGCGCGCTGGAACGAGCCTGACGCGGTCAGGGTGAGATTGCGCAGGAACGCATGCGCGATCTCCACCGTCGCCTTTCGGGTGACGACGCCGGAGACGCCCGGCACGGTGGTTTCGTCGAGCGTGGACTGCCCGCGCAGGCCGATCTTGGTCAGCGGCGTCGCGGACCAGATGAGCGAGACGTCGCCGACGATTCCGCGCAGGTCCGCCAGGCGCGAATCGTCGTAGCGGCGCTGCTCGTAGCCGACAGAAGCCTCGCCGGTCAGCGTGCGGTTGACGTCGAGCGTCGTGCCGACCCGCGCGCCGACGCCGTTCGAATCGCGCGCGAAGCCGCTGTCGTCGATCCGGCGATCATGCAGGCGCGCGTCGATCTTGCCTTCGACAAAGGGCCGCACGCTGGGCGTCAGCTCATAGGTCGCGCGCAACGTCGCGCCGGGCTGGTTGTAGTTGCGGTCGCTCTGGTCGACCGAGCCGCCGCCGGGCAGCGGCGCGTCCTCGAACGTGAAGCGGTCGAACAGCCCGCGCAGCCCGAAGGTGACGCGGTTGATCGTGTGATCGACGCCGATCGTCCCGCCATATCGCCAGGTCAGCGGCCGGCTCGCGGTGATGAAGGGCAGGTTCGTGGTCTGGGGCGACTGGGTGTCGAGACGGAAGCGTCCCTGCGCCACGAGCTGCGTGGAGCGCGTCATGTCGAAGCGCCAGTCGCCGCGCGCCTCAGCCTCCGGCCGGTTCGCCGATTCCACGGAGCCGTAGGCGGAATAGGAGCCCCGGAGAAGGCCTTGGAAGCTGTGGGTCGGCCAGTTCGATTCGACCGCGACCTCGGCGCCGGGACGAACGAACGCGGAGCCCTTCGCGCCGCTGCGGAGCCGGTTCGGGTTGGAATCGTAACCGGCGTCCACGTCCATAGCCGGCCGCACGGTGAAGCCGCCGAGCCGAAGCCCCGTCGGCGCCCACGGGTCGGTCTCCACGATCTTCGGACGGGGAGGCGGCGGAGCGGGCTCGGTGAGCGCGGGCGCGCCGAGGCGGCGCAGCGGCGCCGGCTGAACCCTGAGAGCCGCTTCCGCGCCGCGCGCCGCCGGTTGAACCGATTTGCGCGTCGGGTTGGGGGGCGTGGCCCTCGTTCTCGGCAGAAGCGCTGGATCCTGCGGCGCGCGCCGGAGGCGGTAAGGGTTGGGCCCGTCGACGATCTCGGGCGTCACGGAGCCGGGGCGCAGAATTGTCGGAAGCTGCAGCTCCTGACCGCGCGACATCGTGGCGACAGCGCTCGCGGCGCATCCCGTCGCCAAGGCGAGGGCGAGCGTCGGCGCGGGCCGCCATCCGGCCCTCGGTCTGATCTTGGGCGCGCTCGCCATGCCGTTTTCGCTTCGATCGGCGCGGCCTGTCCGCGGCGGTTCGGTTAACGGATCAAAAAGGATTGTGGTTAACGGGCGGTTAGCATCGCGGCGCGCAGGGTCGCGGCGACTCAGCCGTCATGCTAAGGCCCCGCCATGTCCGCCCCCGCGCCAGACGCCCAGACGCCGCCAGCCGTGCAGTCGGCGCTCGCCACGATCGAGGTCGAGCGCGACGGCCTGGAGGCGCTCAGGCTCGCCCTGACGGGGACGCTCGGCGCGACGTTCGATCGCGCGGTCGCGCAGCTTGCGGCGGCGAAGGGGCGGGTGATCGTCACCGGCATGGGCAAATCAGGCCATGTCGCGCGCAAGATCGCGGCGACCCTCGCCTCGACCGGCACGCCGTCGCACTTCGTGCATCCCGCCGAAGCGAGCCATGGCGATCTCGGCATGATCCAGAAGGACGACGCGATCCTGGCGCTGTCCTGGTCCGGCGAGGCGAAGGAACTCGCGGACATCGTCCGCTATTCGCGGCGCTTCAACGTCCTGCTGATCGCCATGACGGCGAACGCGGAGTCAGCGCTCGGATGCGAGGCGGACATCCGCCTCGTCCTGCCGAAGGCGACGGAGGCGTGCCCGAACGGGCTCGCGCCGACGACCTCGACCACCATGCAGCTTGCGCTCGGCGACGCCATCGCCGTCGCGCTGCTCAAGGCGCGCGGCTTCTCGGCGCAGGATTTCCGCATCTTCCATCCGGGCGGCAAGCTCGGCGCGCAGCTCAAGACGGTCGGCACGATCATGCATGTCGGCGAGGCCGTGCCGACCGCTCTCGTCGGAACCCGCATGCGCGAGGCGATCGCCATCATGACGGCGAAGAGTTTCGGCTGCGTCGTGGTGGTGGACGGCGTCGGCAAGCTCGCCGGAATCATCACGGACGGCGATCTGCGCCGCAACATGAGCGCGACGCTCGGGGACAGGCTCGTCGAGGAGATCATGACGCGCGCGCCAACCACGGTGGCGCCGGGCGACCTGCTGGCGGAGGCGCTGGAGATCGTCGATTCGCGCAAGCATCAGGCGCTGGTCGTGGTCGAGGGCGGCAGGCCGGTCGGGCTCGTCCATGTGCTCGACCTGTTGCGCGCCGGCGCGGCCTGAACGCCAGCCTCCGCGACGATCAGGCTTCCTTCACTTTAAGGACCGTGCCCGAGACGCCGGTGATGATCACGCGGGCGCCGGCGGGCATGTCGGGGCCTTCGGCGCGCCAGACCGTATCATCGACCGAGACCCGGCCGACGCCGTTCTCGATCCCGCTGGTCAGAACCACCGTGCGGCCGATGAGCTGGTCCGCGCGCCGGTTGAGAAGCGGCTGCTCGCCTTCGTTGTCGGTCGCGCGGCGGGTGAGGAGATAGCCCGCCGCGACAGCGATCAGCGAGAACGTCACGAAGGCCATGAGCTCGCCGATGAAGCCGAGCGGCCAGAACCAGAGCAGCGCCCCGGTCGCGACGCCCGCGAGGCCGAACCACATCAGGTAGATCCCCGGCGCGAACAGTTCGAGAATCGACAGGATGAGACCGCCGATGATCCAGAGGTAGGGACCGAGCGACTGCATGCGATGACTCTGTAGCGCCCGGCCGCTTACGATCCGCTGGGATTGTCGCCGAAGGGCCGCTGCTCCCGCCCGCGGCCGCCGGCCCGCGGCACGGAGCCGCCCGGCGCCGCGTCCGGGCCGAACAGGCCCTTGGCGATCTCGCCGATGCCGCCGAGGGTGGAGACCAGCGCCGTCGCCTCCATCGGCATGAACACCAGCTTCTGGTTGGGCGAGGCGGCGAGCTTGCCGAAGGCCTCGACGTATTTTTCCGCGACCAGGAAGTTCGCGGCGGCGCGGTCGCCCTTGGCGATGGCGTCGGACACCATCGCCGTCGCCTTGGCCTCCGCCTCGGCGGAGCGCTCGCGCGCCTCGGCGTCGCGGAAGGCGGCCTCGCGGCGGCCCTCGGCTTCCAGCACCAGCGACTGCTTCACGCCTTCGGCCTTGAGCACGGCGGCCTGACGCAGGCCTTCCGCCTCCAGCACCTGCGCGCGCTTCTCGCGTTCGGCCTTCATCTGGCGGGCCATCGAATCGACGAGGTCGGCGGGCGGGATGATGTCCTTGATCTCGATGCGGGTGATCTTGATGCCCCACGGCCCGGCGGCGGAGTCGACGACGCGCAGCAGCCGTTCGTTGATCTCGTCGCGATGCGAGAGGAGCTGGTCGAGATCCATCGAGCCCATCACGGAGCGGATGTTGGTCATGACCATGTTGAGCAGGGCGACCTGGAGTTCCGCGACCTCATAGGAGGCCCGCGCCGCGTCGATCACCTGGAAGAAGGTGACGCCGTCCACGCGGACGGTGGCGTTGTCCTTGGTGATGACCTCCTGGGAGGGCACGTCGATCACCTGCTCCATCATGTTCACCTTGTTGCCGACGCGGTCGATGAAGGGAACGAGGATGTTCAGTCCGGGATGGAGGGTGCGGGTGAAGCGCCCGAACCGCTCGATCGTCCAGTGGTAGCCCTGCGGCACCTGCCGAACGATGCGGCTGAGGGCGAAGACGATGAAGACGACGAACAGAAGCGCGATAACGGAGCCCGGGCTCACGGACAGTTGCATGACAAATCCCCCTTGGGCGCCGCGCGGCGCGCTCCACGCCGATGGAAACCTCGTCTGGTCTCTGCGATAAAGACCACCCGGCGAAAGGTGCGCCTGCGCACAGCCTTTAACGTGATTCCACCCTTGAAGCCATGTGAAACGGCCACCACATCCGCTTTGACGGGCGGCCCATCCGGGCGTCCGATCCTTGCAGCCTCCTCCGCCGCTACGGGGCAGAGGCGGCGGGTGGAGACGGAAGAATGAATATCGAAAAATACACCGAACGGGCGCGCGGCTTCCTGCAGAGCGCCCAGACGATCGCACTTCGCGAGGGGCAGCAGCAGTTCACGCCGGAGCATCTGCTCAAGGCGCTGCTCGACGACAGCGAAGGCATGGCGGCCGGCCTGATCGACCGCGCCGGCGGCAATTCCAAGCTGGCCCAGCAACTCGCCGACCAGGCGGTCGCGCGCATCCCCAAAGTCTCAGGCGGCAATTCCGGCCTCCAGCTCACGCCCGCTCTCGCGCGCGTTTTCGACGCCGCCGAGAAGGCCGCGCAGAAGGCCGGCGATTCCTATGTCACCGTCGAGCGGCTGCTGCTCGCGCTGGCGATCGAGAAGGATACGGAAGCCGGCCGCGCGCTGGCGAAGGCCGGCGTCTCGGCCCAGTCGCTCAACGCGACGATCAACGAATTGCGCAAGGGCCGCACCGCCGACAACGCCTCGGCGGAGAACGCCTATGACGCGCTGAAGAAGTACGCCCGCGACCTCACCGAGGCGGCGCGCTCCGGCAAGGTCGATCCGGTGATCGGCCGCGACGAGGAGATCCGCCGCACCATTCAGGTGCTGTCGCGGCGCACGAAGAACAATCCCGTGCTCATCGGCGAGCCCGGCGTCGGCAAGACGGCGATCGTCGAAGGGCTGGCGCTGCGCATCGTCAACGGCGACGTGCCCGAACCCCTGAAGGACAAGAAGCTGCTCGCGCTCGACATGGGCGCGCTGATCGCCGGCGCGAAATATCGCGGCGAGTTCGAGGAACGGCTCAAGGGCGTGCTGCAGGAGGTTACGTCGTCGGACGGCCAGATCATCCTATTCATCGACGAAATGCACACGCTCGTCGGCGCCGGCAAGGCGGACGGCGCGATGGACGCGTCGAACCTGCTGAAGCCAGCGCTGGCGCGCGGCGAACTGCATTGCGTCGGCGCGACCACGCTCGACGAGTATCGCAAGCATGTCGAAAAGGACGCGGCGCTGGCGCGGCGGTTCCAGCCTGTGTTCGTCAGCGAGCCGACGGTCGAGGACACGGTCTCGATCCTGCGCGGCCTCAAGGAGAAGTACGAACAGCATCACGGCGTCCGCATCCAGGACAGCGCTCTGGTCGCCGCGGCGACGCTGTCGAACCGCTACATCACCGACCGCTTCCTGCCCGACAAGGCGATCGACCTCGTGGACGAAGCGTCGGCGCGGCTGCGCATGCAGGTCGACTCCAAGCCGGAGGAGCTCGACTCCATCGACCGCGAGGTGGTGCGGCTGAAGATCGAAGCCGAGGCTCTGAAGAAGGAAAACGATTCGGCGTCGAAGGACCGCCTGCAGACGCTGCAGCGCGAACTCGCGGAGCTTGAGCAGCGTTCCTCCGAACTCACGACGAAGTGGCAGTCGGAGAAGGACAAGCTCGGCAAGGCGGCGGACCTCAAGAAAAAGCTGGACGATGCGCGCAACGAACTCGCGATCGCGCAGCGGCGCGGCCAGTATCAGCGCGCCGGCGAACTCGCCTATGGCGAGATTCCCGGACTGGAGAAGGAGCTTGCGGCGGTCGAGGAAAAGGGCGGCTCGGGCTTCGTCGACGAGGCGGTGACGCCCGATCGCATCGCGCAGATCGTGTCGCGCTGGACCGGCGTGCCGGTCGACAAGATGCTCGAAGGCGAGAAGGACAAGCTCCTGCGGATGGAGGACGAGATCGGCAAGCGCGTCGTCGGCCAGGAAGAGGCGGTGCGCGCCGTTTCGACAGCCGTGCGTCGCGCGCGCGCGGGATTGCAGGATCCCAACCGTCCGATCGGCTCCTTCATGTTCCTCGGGCCGACAGGCGTCGGCAAGACGGAGCTGACCAAGGCGCTGGCGTCGTTCCTGTTCGACGACGAGACCGCGATGGTTCGCCTCGACATGTCGGAATATATGGAGAAGCATTCCGTCGCGCGGCTGATCGGCGCTCCGCCGGGCTATGTCGGCTATGAAGAGGGCGGCGCGCTGACGGAAGCGGTGCGGCGCAGGCCTTACCAGGTCGTGCTGTTCGACGAGATCGAGAAAGCGCATCCGGACGTGTTCAACGTCCTGCTGCAGGTTCTCGACGACGGGCGGCTCACGGACGGACAGGGCCGCACGGTCGATTTCCGCAATGTGCTGATCATCATGACAAGCAATCTCGGCAGCGAGTTCCTGGTCAACCAGCCGGAAGGGCAGGACACCGACGCCGTGCGCGAGGAGGTGATGACGGTGGTGCGCGCGCATTTCAGGCCGGAGTTCCTGAACCGCGTGGACGAGATCATCCTGTTCCACCGCCTGAAGCGGGCGCAGATGGGCGCGATCGTCGACATCCAGATCAAGCGTCTCCAGAAGCTTCTGGACGAGCGCAAGATCAAGATCGCGCTCGATCCCACGGCGCGGGACTGGCTCGCGGACAAAGGCTACGATCCCGCCTATGGCGCGCGGCCCCTGAAGCGGACGATCCAGAAGTCCATTCAGGATCCGCTCGCGGAAATGCTGCTGTCCGGCGGCATCCGGGACGGCGAGGTGGTGCCGGTCGTGGCGGGGCCCGCCGGGCTGATGATCGGCGACGTCTCGGTCGGCGCCGAGAAGCGCCCGGTCGGCGCGACGCTGAACTGACGGAAGAGGCGCGCCGCGCCTCCTCCGCGCTCCGTGAAGACTCTTTCGTTCTTGAGACGGACGCAGGGTCTTCACATTTCAGCAACAATCGCCATCTATCAAAGCGACAAGTTTGGAAGCGACTCTCGTGTGGCGCTTCCAGCGCGCCCCCGACCGGCGGATGTAACCGGAGGGCGATGCGCAAGCGAAGGCCTCCGTCCAGATTGCTGGGCGGGGGTTTTTGTTTGTTGACGCCGGCGCGCGCGTCATCTCCCATGCGCGGATGCGCGTCGCCTCTCTTCACCGTTATCCCGTCAAAGGGCTTTCGCCCGAACCGCTCCTGTCGGCCATGCTGACGGCCGGCGATTATTTTCCCGGCGACCGGCTCTACGCCGTCGAGAACGGGCCTTCGGGGTTCGATCCCGACAATCCGGTCCATCAGCCGAAGATCAAATTTCTCATGCTGATGCGCGATGAATCGCTTGCGCGCCTGAAAACAAGCTATGACGACGCGTCGCGGACGCTGACGATCACCCGTGAGGGCCGCGTCGCGGCGCGGGGCGATCTCTCGACCGAGGGCGGGCGCGAGTCGATCGCCGGGTTTCTCGGCCGTTTCATCGGCGACCGGATGCGCGGACCGGCGCGGACGCTCGCTGCGCCCGCCGGCTATCGTTTCACGGATTCGCGCCGCGGCTTCGTGTCGCTCATCAATCTCGCCAGCGTCGCGGCGTTGGAGCCGCTGGTGAACGCGCCAGTCGATCCGCTCCGGTTTCGCGGCAATATCTACATCGAGGGCCTTGAGGCGTGGCGCGAGCTCGATCTGGTCGACGCCACGCTCGCGATTGGAAAGACCGCGCGGCTGAAAATCCTCAAGCGCATCGAGCGCTGCGCGGCGACCAACGTCGATCCGGAAACCGGCGCGCGCGACCTGTCGATTCCGCGCGTTCTCATGCAGGCGTTCAATCACACCGACTGCGGCGTCTATGCGGACGTCATCGCAGGCGGGGAGGTGAAGCCGGGCGACAGCGTCAGCCTGTCGTGAGCGCGGGCTTCGACGGGATCATTTCGCGACGATCCGCCTCCTTCCAATCGCCGACGGTATTTGTCCTGCCACAATTGCTCCTTTAGGTGGGACCGGCGCACGCCCGCGCCAGGGAGACATTCATGTTCGACGCGAAATCGCTTCTTGACGGGTTGCTCGGCGGCCAGGGACAGGCCGGGCAGTCCGGCGGGCTGGGCGCCGTGCTCGGCAACGTCCTCAATCAGGTTCAGGCGCAGGCGCAGCAGGCGGGCCTCGGCAACGTCCTCGATCAGGTGCGGGACAAGGGCATTGGCGGCGTCGCGGGCAATGTTTTCGGGCAGGCCACGGGCGGCCTGCGGGACGCGGCCGGCCAGATCGACCAGAGCACCGGCGCGTCCGACAAGCTCAACGACATCGTCTCCCAGCTCTCGGGCGGGAAGTCGCCCAATGAGATCATCGCGCAGGTGAAGGAACTGGCCGCGAACAATCCGGGCATGGCGACGGCCGCGCTCGGCGGCCTCGCAGCGGCGATCTTCGGCACGGGCGCCGGACGCGGCCTGGCGATGAACACCGCCAAGCTCGGCGGTCTCGCGATGATCGGCGGTCTCGCCTATCGCGCCTGGCAGAACCACCAGCAGGGCAAGCCGCTGCTCGACATCGCCCAGCAGCCGCAGCTTCTCCCCGCGCCGTCGGGATCAGGCTTCGATGCGGGCGCGGCGACCAATGAGACCGCGATGCTGTACATCCGCGCGATGATCGCCGCAGCCGCGGCGGACGGCAATGTCGATGCGAACGAGCGCGCGATGATCCTCAACGGCGTGAAGCAGGCGGGATTGCACGCCGAGGCCAATGCGTGGCTCGAACAGCAGATCAACAAGCCGGCCTCCGTGCAGGAGCTCGTCGCCGCGGCGAAGGGCGATCAGCAGATCGCGACGCAACTCTACACCGCCGCGCGCATCGCGATCGAGCCGGACAACGGCGCGGAGTCGAATTTCCTCCGGCAACTCGCCAGCGGCCTGGGGCTCGCGCCGCAGCTCGTCGCGCAGATCAACGCGACCGCGGCGGCCGCGAAAGCCGGTTGAACGCAACGTTTCGCCAGCCCGATGAGGATGTAAAGAGTGAGAGGCCGGGGCGACCCGGCCTTTCTCGTCCGTTTTGGCGCGCCCGCCTTGCCGCTCCGTTTTCCGATCGCGCTCGCAGCGCTTCTCGCAGCATCGCTCACGCAAGCCGGCGCGCCGGCGCTGGCGCAGGCGACGCCTGATCCGCGCCAGCGCGTGGAGATCCGCTATGAGCGGCCGGACACGAAAGGCGGCGCGCAGTTTGCGCGGGTGCGCGAGTCCCAGTGCCGCGAAAGCGTAGCCGATCCTGCGACCGATAAAGCCCTGCGCCGCCGCATCGTGACGCTGGCGGCGCGGGAATGGGAGGCGTTCCATTTTCCCACGCTGGACATCGCCAGCGCCGGCCTGCCGCTGGCGCCGCGCATCCATTCGCGCGGCGCGTCCGCGAAGGGGCGCGCGATCGTTCCCGACGCGATCAATCCGCCGCTTGCGACGCCGGCGCAACGCGCGCTCCGGCTCGGCCTCGTCGAGGACGACGCCGACGCGATCGAACGGATCGGCGGCTACTGGTCGGTGGTTCCGGGGCAAAGCGCCGTCGCGACGCAGAACGTGATCTGGGGCAGGGGCGGATGGCCAGGCGCGGGCTGGGCGCAGCCCTGGTCGGCCGCGTTCCTCTCCTGGGTGATGTGCGAGGCGGGGCTGACCAGGCCGCAGTTCGCGCGCGCGCCGACCCACTGGGCCTATCTGACGCCGATGTTCGACGCCCCCGCCGCTTCCGCCTTCACGCCGGCGCCGCTTTCGACGCCCGTCGCGCCGGGCGATCTCGTCTGCGCGGGACGCGCCGAAAGCAAAGAGATCGCGACGCTCGACGAGGCGCGCCGCGCCGCCGCCCAGGGCGCGCCGATGCATTGCGATGTGGTCGCCGGGCTGCTGCCGGACCGCGCGCTTCTCATCGGCGGCAATGTGATGAACGCCGTGATGCTCACGGTCGCGCCGGCCGATCGAAGGGGCCGCATTCTGCACAATCCGCACCGGGCATGGTTCGGCGTCATGAAACTCAAGGCGCCCGATGACGCGAACGCCGCGCTCTACCGCGCCGAATGGTCTTGCCTCGGCAAGAGCGCGGACGTTATCGCTTGCCTGCAAGCGCGATGAAGGATGAAGGACGCTCCATGCCCGTGACCATCAAGCCAGAGCCGCTGACGGGCGACGCCTTCGCTCCCTTCGGGGCTGCGTTCGATCCGCCAGCGCTGACGCAACGGGTGTCTCTCGACAACTCGCTCGTCAATCTGCGCCCGGGCGTCGCGCGCGCCAGCTATTCGGTGACGCAGGCCGCGCCGCAACTGGCGCGCCCGGCGCCGGTGTCGATCGTCGAGCGCCATGCGTTCTCCTCGCAGAGCTTCACGCCGCTCGATCCGGGCCGCTATCTCGTGATCGCCGGCCCGAAGAACGCGGAGGGCGGCGCCGACCTCGCGACAATGCGCGTCTTCATCGGCAGCGGCTTCCAGTCTTTCACCTACAACGCCGATGTCTGGCACGGGCCGATCACGCCGCTCGATTCGCCCATGCGCTTCGCCATCATGATGTTCAACGACGGCACGAGCGGTGATGTCGAACTGATCCGGTTTCCCGATCCTTATCTGCTTGTCGATCTCGCCTGAGCTCAGCCGGTCTTTTCGCTTCGGCCGCGCACCATGTTGATGACGCCGGAAAAATCGGTGTCGCCTTCGCCCCAGGCGTTGTGAAGCGCATAGAGCTGCGCAGCGAGCGCGCCCATCGGAGTCGCCGCGCCTGACGCGGCGGCCGCTTCCTGCGAGAGCTTGAGGTCCTTGAGCATCAGCGCGGAGGCGAAACCCGGCTTGTAGCCGTTGTTCGCCGGCGACGCCGGCGCCGGGCCGGGAACAGGGCAATAGGTGGTGAGCGACCAGCACTGGCCCGACGATGTCGATGCGACATCGAACAGCGCCTGATGCGACAGGCCCAGCTTCTCGGCGAGCACGAAGGCCTCAGACACGCCGATCATGGAGATTCCGAGGATCATGTTGTTGCAGATCTTCGCCGCCTGTCCCGCGCCGGCGCCGCCGCAATGAACGATCTTCTTGCCCATCCGCTCGAGGATCGGCCTGGCGCGATCGAACGCGTCCGCCTCGCCGCCGCACATGAAGGTGAGCGTCGCGCCTTTGGCGCCGCCGGTTCCGCCGGAGACGGGCGCATCGAGCGAGGCGAGGCCGGCCTTCTTCGCGAGATCATGCGCGGCGCGCGCGCTTTCGACATCGACCGTGGATGAATCGATCAGCAACGCGCCTTTCTTCGCCGCCGGAACGGCTTCGGCCCACACCGCGCGGACATGCTTGCCGGCGGGCAGCATCGTCACCACGACATCGGCTTCCCGCACCGCCTCGGCGATCGTCTTCGCAATCACGACGCCTTCCTTCGCCGCTGCTTCCTGCAACGCGGGAGCAAGGTCGACGCCGATGACCTTATACTGGGCCTTGACGAGATTGGCGGCCATCGGCCCGCCCATATTGCCGAGGCCGATGAAAGCGATGGTGGTCATGCTTCTCTCCCGTTCGCCGCTACGATGCAGCTCCTAATTCCCGCTCGAACGGCCGACCAATGATCTCGCCACGATCATGCGCATGATCTCGTTCGTTCCTTCAAGAATCTGGTGGACGCGCAGATCGCGCACGATCTTCTCGATTCCGTAATCGGCGAGATAGCCGTAGCCGCCATGCAGTTGCAACGCCTGGTTGGCGACGTCGAAACCGACATCGGTGCCGAAGCGCTTCGCCATGGCGCAGAGCTTCGTCGCATCGGGCGTTTTCGCGTCGAGCGCCGACGCCGCGCGCCAGAGGAACGTGCGCGCGGCCTCAAGCTCGATCGCCATGTCCGCCAGCTTGAACTGCAGCGCCTGGAATTCGTCGAGCCGCTTCCCGAACGCCTTGCGCTCTTTCATGTAGGCGAGCGATTTATCGAGCGCAGCCTGCGCGCCGCCGATGGAGCAGGCGGCGATGTTGAGGCGGCCGCCGTCGAGGCCCGCCATCGCGATCCTGAATCCGTCGCCTTCCTCGCCGATGCGGTTAGCCAAGGGAACGCGGCAATTCTCGAAGATCACGGCCCTCGTGGGCTGCGCGTTCCAGCCCATCTTCTTCTCGATCGCGCCGAAGGACAGGCCGGGCGTCCCCTTCTCGACGACGACCGTCGATATGCCAGCGGGGCCGGGCTCTCCGGTGCGGACCATCACGACGTAGAGATCCGACACGCCCGCGCCGGAGATGAACTGCTTCACGCCGTCGAGCACATAATGATCGCCGTCGCGCACGGCCTTCGTCTTCAGCGCCGCCGCGTCGGAGCCGGCGCCGGGCTCCGTCAGGCAATAGCTCGCGATATGCTCCATCGCGCAGAGTTTCGGCAGGAATCTGCGCCGCTGCTCGTCACCGCCGAAGCGGTCGATCATCCAGGCGGCCATGTTGTGAATCGAGATGAAGGCCGAGACCGTGGGACAGCCGGTCGCAAGCGCCTCGAAGATCAGCGCGGACTCCATGCGGCCGAGCCCTGAGCCGCCGACATCCTCGCGCACATAGACGCCGCCCATGCCGAGCGCGGCGGCGGCGCGCATTTCATCGACCGGGAAATGCTTCTTCTCGTCCCACTCCACGGCCTTGGGCGCGAGCGTCTCGGCGGCGAAGCTCTGCGCCATCTCGCGGATGGCGATCTGGTCGTCCGTCAGGGCGAAGCTCATCGCGCGTCCTCCAGCGCCATCGCCGCGCCCTTCTCAGCGATCATCATGGTCGGCGAATTGGTGTTGCCGGAGGTGATGCGCGGCATGGCGGAGGCGTCGATGACGCGCAGCCCGTCAAGGCCGCGCACCCGCAGGCGCTCGTCGAGAACCGCCGTGCGGTCCGTTTCGACGCCCATCTTCGCCGTGCCGACGGGATGAAAAATCGTCGTGCCGACATCGCCTGCGGCGCGCATCAGATCCTCGCGCGTCGAAATCTCGACGCCGGGCTTGTATTCCTCAGGATGGAATTTCGCCAGCGCCGGTTGAGACACGATGCGTCGCGCGAGCAGGAGCGAATCGGCCGCGACCTCGCGGTCCTTGCCGGCGCTGAGATAATGCGGCTCGATCCTCGGCGCGTCATCGGGCCTTGCGGAGCGCGCATGCACCGCGCCGCGGCTTTCCGGGCGCAGATTGCACACGCTGACCGTGAAGGCGTCGAACTTGTGCAGCGGGTCGCCGAACTTGTCGAGCGACAGAGGCTGAATGTGAAACTGCACGTTCGGCGTGGCGAATTCCGGCGAGGTGCGGGTGAAGGCGCCGAGTTGCGACGGCGCCATCGTCAGCGGACCTTTGCGAAAAAGCGCGTAATCGACGCCCATGCGCGCGCGCCGCAACAGCGACAGATATTCGCTGTTCATCGTCTTCACGCCGCTGACCTTGAAGATGGCGCGCAATTGCAGATGGTCCTGCAGATTCGCGCCGACGCCCGGCAATTCTTGCCGGACGTCGACGCCGATCGCCTTCAACGCTTCTCCGGCGCCGACGCCCGAACGCTCAAGGATCGCCGGCGTCGCAACCGCGCCGGCGGAGAGGATGACCTCGCGACGCGCCGAAATCGTTTTTCGTTCGCCGCCGATGATGATCTCGACGCCGGTTGCGCGCTTTCCCGCGAATACGACCCGATCCACGAGCGCGTTGGTGAACAGGCGCAGATTCGGCCTGTTCAGAGCGGGTTTCAGAAATCCGCGCGCGGCGCTCCAGCGCCGGCCGCCCTTCTGGTTGACGTGAAAATAGCCGCAGCCCTCATTGTCGCCGCGGTTGAAATCCTCGCTGCGCGGAATGCCGGCCTGTTCGGCGGCGTCGATGAAAGCGTCGAGCAGCGCCCACGATGCGCGAGGACGATCGACGCGCCATTCGCCGCCGGCGCCATGCAGATCGCTCGCGCCGCGAAAGAAGTCCTGCTGCTTTCTAAACGCCGGAAGCACGTCGTCCCAGCCCCAGCCTTTCAGGCCCAACTGGCGCCAGCCGTCATAGTCGGCCGCCTGTCCCCGCATATAGATCATCGCGTTGATGGCGGACGAGCCGCCGATGACCTTGCCGCGCGGATAGGCGAGCGAGCGGCCGTTGAGGCCGGGATCGGGCTCTGTCCTGAACATCCAGTCGGAGCGCGGATTGCCGATGGCGAAGAGATAGCCGACGGGGATGTGGAACCAGATCCAGTTGTCCCTGCCGCCGCCCTCGATCACGGCGACGCTGTATTTCCCGCCCTGCGACAGCCGGTTCGCGAGGACGCAGCCGGCGGATCCGGCGCCGCAGACGACAAAGTCGAAGGTGTCGGACATCCCCGCTTGTCCGCGCGTTTATTTCATCGTCGGAATGACGAACTCAGAGCCTTCCTTGATACCGCTCGGCCAGCGCGATGTGACGGTTTTCGTCTTCGTGTAGAAACGGAAGGCGTCGGGGCCGTGCTGGTTGAGATCGCCGAAGCTGGAGCGCTTCCAGCCGCCGAAGGTGTAATAAGCGAGCGGCACCGGGATCGGCACGTTGACGCCGATCATGCCGACCTCGACCTTCGCGGCGAAGTCGCGCGCCGCGTCGCCGTCGCGCGTGTAGATCGCGACGCCGTTGCCATATTCATGATCGTTGGCGAGCTTCAGGCCTTCGGCGTAATCCTTCGCGCGCACGACGGAGAGGACGGGGCCGAAAATCTCCTCCTTGTAGATGCGCATGTCCGGCGTGACATGGTCGAACAAGCAGCCGCCCATATAGAAGCCGTTCTCATAGCCCTGCATCTTGAAGCCGCGACCGTCGACGACGAGCTTCGCGCCTTCCTTCACGCCGAGATCGACATAGCCTTTCACCTTTTCGAGATGGGCCTGCGTCACCAGCGGGCCGAAGTCGGCGGAGCCATCGGTGGAGGGGCCGACCTTCAGCGATTCGACGCGGGGAATAAGCCGCTTCACGAGTTCGTCGGCGGTTTTCTCGCCGACAGGAACCGCAACCGAGATCGCCATGCAGCGCTCGCCGGCCGCGCCGTAGCCCGCGCCGATCAGCGCATCGACCGCCTGATCCATGTCGGCGTCAGGCATGACGATCATATGGTTCTTCGCGCCGCCGAAGCACTGCACGCGCTTCCCCGTCGCGCAGCCGCGCGCATAGATATATTCGGCGATAGGAGTCGAGCCGACGAAGCCGACGGCCTTGATGTCGGGATCGTCGAGGATGGCGTCGACCGCCTCCTTGTCGCCGTTGACGACGTTGAACACGCCGGCAGGCAGGCCCGCCTCCAGCAGCAGTTCGGCGAGGCGCATCGGCACGCCCGGATCGCGCTCCGAGGGCTTGAGGATGAAAGCGTTGCCGCAGGCGAGCGCCGGGCCGAATTTCCACATCGGGATCATCGCCGGAAAATTGAACGGCGTGATTCCGGCGACGACGCCGAGCGGCTGGCGCATGGAGTAAATGTCGATGCCGGGGCCGGCGCCTTCGGTGTATTCGCCCTTCATCATGTGCGGCGCGCCGAGGCAGACCTCGATCACCTCGATCCCGCGCTGGATGTCGCCTTTCGCGTCAGGGATGGTCTTGCCATGCTCGCGGGCGAGGATGTCAGCCAACTCGTCGTTGTGCCGCGCCACGAGATCGATGAAACGCATGAGCACGCGCGCGCGCCGCTGCGGATTCGTCGCGGCCCAGGCCGGCTGCGCGGCCTTGGCGTTTTCCACCGCGGCGCGGACCTCGTCCTTCGAGGCGAGCGCGACCCTGGCCCGGAGCGAGCCGTCCATCGGCTGGAAAACGTCGCTGAACCGGCCCGAGCGGCCCTCGACATGCTTGCCGCCGACGAAATGGTTGATCTGCGCGACCATGGCGTTTCTCCGCTTGGAATTTTGACGTCTTTAGCAAGTCGTACACTGGATTTTTCGCATATCAACGGCGTAGATGGCGTAATCGTTATGCAGGAATGCAGGAGCGTCGCTGGTGGACTGGGATCATGCGCGGGTTTTTCTGGCTGTCGCCCGGTCGGGGCAGATGCTGGCTGCATCGCGGCGGCTCGGGCTCGATCAAGCGACGGTGACGCGGCGGATCAACGGGCTGGAACGCGATCTCGGCGCGAAGCTGCTGGAGCGCAGCCCGGCGGGCTCGTCGCTCACCGCCGCCGGCGAGCGCTTCCTCCAGTCGGCCGAGCGCATCGAGAGCGAGATGCTGCGGGCGCAGGGCGAACTGACCGACAGCGCGGTGTCGATCGCCGGCACGGTGAGGATCGGCGCCCCCGACGGCGTCGGCACCTGGTATCTGCTGCCGCTTCTCGCGCCGCTTCTCGCACAGCATCCCGATCTGCACGTCCAGCTCGCGCCGCTGCCGCGCGCATTCTCTCTGGCGAAGCGCGAGGCGGATCTCGCGATCATGGTCGACCCTCCGGACGAGGGGCGCCAACGCATCGTGAAGCTGACGGACTATTCGCTCGGATTATACGCATCGCGCGATTATGCGCGACGCCATGCGCCGATCGAAGCGCCCGCCGACATCGCGAGCCATCGCGTGGTCAGCTATGTGCGCGATCTGCTGTTCTCGTCCGCGCTGGATTATCTCGACGAGCTCAATATTCCCGCCGGACGACGCTTCGAATGCGCGAGCGTGATCGGCCAGCTCGAGGCGGTGCGGGCCGGAATCGGAGTCGGCGTGCTGCACGACTATGCGGCGCAGCGCGATCCCGATTTCGTCCGGCTCCTGCCGGACCGCGCGGTCCGACGAACCTACTGGCTGGTGACCCACGCCGACGTGCGCGACGTCGCGCGCGTCAGGCTCGTGCACGATTTCATTCTGGCCTCGGCGCGGCGCGACCGGGCGCTGTTCGCGGCGGGCGGCCGCTGAGCGGCGCGGCCCGTTCGCGCAAGCCGCCCCTGACAACTTCCCGGCAAAGACATTGTCAAATTCCGCGAACCTCGTAGGTTGCGCGCGATTTCGGAGCCTCTCATGCCGTCCAAGCTCGACCAACTCGCAGCCATGACCACCATCGTCGCCGACACCGGCGACATCGACGCCGTCCGGCGGCTGAAGCCCGTGGACTGCACGACCAATCCGAGCCTTCTGCTCAAGGCGGTCGATATGCCGCAGCATGCGGCGCTGGTGGACGAGGCGGTGGCGTGGGGGCGCACGCATCCGGGGTCGATCGAGGCGCGCGCCGGCGCGGTGTGCGACCGTCTCGCGATCGCGTTCGGTTCGGAGCTCGCGGCGATCGTGCCGGGGCGCGTCTCGACGGAGGTGGACGCCGATCTTTCCTTCGACACCGTCGCGACGGTCGACAAGGCGCGCGCGATCATCCAGGCCTATGAGGACCGCAACATCGGGCGCGAGAAAATCCTGATCAAGATCGCGTCGACATGGGAAGGCATCCGCGCGGCCGAAGTGCTGCAGAGCGAGAGGATCGACTGCAACATGACGCTGCTGTTCTCGATGGCGCAGGCGCAGGCGGCGACGGAGGCTGAGGCCTTTCTGATCTCGCCCTTCGTCGGGCGCATTCTCGACTGGCATGTGAAGGCGGGCGAGGGGCCTTTCACGGGAGAGACGGACCCCGGCGTGCAATCGGTGCGACGGATTTACGAAGCCTACAAATCGCAGGGCAGGAAGACCATCGTGATGGGCGCGTCCTTCCGCAATATCGGAGAGATCGAGGCGCTCGCGGGCTGCGACCGGCTCACCATCGCGCCGGGGCTTCTCGACGACCTCGCGAAAGCCGAAGGCGATCTGCCGCGCCGGCTCGATTCCGCCGCGATCGATCGCAAGCCCGCGCCCGAGCCGCTCGACGAGAAGGCGTTCCGCTGGCTCATGAACGAGGATGCGATGGCGACCGAGAAGCTCGCCGAGGGCATCCGGGCGTTCGCGAAGGATCTGGCGGCGCTACGGTCCAAGATCGCCAAGCGTCTCGACGCGCCCGCCTGAAATCTTCCGCGCCGCCTGTGGATTGCGGGAGTCTAAACCCGCCGTTTACGCCTGACGTCTATACTTCCTCGGCTCCTGGGTCGCATCTCCATACCATGTCCAACAAAATTCTGCTCGCCGAAGACGATAACGACATGCGCCGCTTCCTGGTGAAGGCGCTGGAGAATGCGGGCTATCAGGTCGCGCATTACGATAACGGCCTTTCGGCCTATGACCGGCTCCGCGAGGAGCCGTTCGAACTGCTGCTCACCGACATCGTCATGCCGGAGATGGACGGAATCGAACTCGCGCGCCGGGCGACGGAGCTCGATCCGGAGATCAAGGTCATGTTCATCACAGGCTTCGCGGCCGTGGCGCTCAACCCCGATTCGAAGGCTCCGAAGGACGCCAAGGTCCTCTCGAAACCCTTCCATCTGAAAGACCTCGTTAACGAAGTCTCCCGCCTGCTCAAGGCGGCCTGACTCCGCAAGCGCCCGCTCGCCGCCGCCCTTCTGTCGCCATGCTGCTGACGGCATGCTGTCAGCAGCATCAGGCGACGATGGGCGCATGAGACGGGCCGACCGACTGTTCCAGATCATCCAGATCCTGCGCCGCACAGGCCGGCCGACGACGGCCGACGCCATCGCGGCCGAACTCGAAACGTCCAAGCGCACGGTTTATCGCGATATCGCGACGCTGATGGGCCAGCGTGTGCCGATCCGGGGCGAAGCCGGCCTGGGCTATGTGCTGGAGGGCGGCTTCGACCTTCCGCCGCTGATGCTGACGCCGGACGAGATCGAGGCGGCCGTGCTTGGCGCGCAATGGGTGTCCGCGCGCGGCGATCCTGCGCTGGCGCGGGCCGCGCAGGACCTCATCGCGAAGATCGGCGCAGCCGTTCCCGAACGTCTGCGGCCGTTCGTGCTGGAGCCTGCGGCGCGGTCGACGCCGATGCGCGACAATTGTCCGGACAGGATCGACATGGCCCGCGCGCGGGCGTGGATCCATGCCGGCCGCAAGATCAGGCTGCGCTATCGGGATGAGCAGAATCGCGACACGGATCGCGTCGTCTGGCCGATCAGCATCGGCTATCTCGAAGTGGTCCGCATGCTGATCGCCTGGTGCGAGCTTCGGCAGGACTTCCGTCATTTCCGCACCGATCGCGTGATCGAGGCGGCGTTCCTCGATGAGCGTTATCCCGAGCGGGCGAGCGTTCTGCGCGCGAAATGGCGGCAGGCCATCATCCAGAGCCCAAAACCGGCGCCGGCGGCCGCCGACCCGCCGCGTCTCGCGCAGGACGTCGACGCAAATTCGCTACAGCGCGCGTGAGGACGCTTGCGCGTTCCAGCTTGCGCCGGTATAGGCCGCCCCGACCAGCGCGGCTCCTGCAAGGGGGCCGATCGGGCGCGTAGCTCAGCGGGAGAGCACTACCTTGACATGGTAGGGGTCACAGGTTCAATCCCTGTCGCGCCCACCAATTCGACCTGACGGTTCCGCCCGGAACTGTCGGATGAACGGACCAGAACGATGAAAGTACGCAACTCCCTCAAGTCCCTGCGCGCGCGGCATCGCGACAACCAGATCGTGCGCCGCAAGGGCCGCGTCTATGTGATCAACAAGACGCAGCGCCGCTTCAAGGCCCGCCAGGGCTGAAGAGGCGCCGCCGGCCGGCGCCTGCTCGCCCGCCGGTCACGGTTTCACATCTTTGTCAGCGGGGCCGTTCGGCGCGACCGGGCGGCCCCGTTGCTTTTGACCTCGGCCCGAAGCTTGCGTAGATTCGGGGCCATGAAACGATGGCCTGCGTTCTGTTTCGCTGTCGCCGCCGCGATGCTCATCGGGCGCGCCGAAGCGTCGGCTCAGGCGACGCCTGCGCCGCCCGACAACGCCCAGACGTCCACTCCGGACGCCTCGAAGGGCATGGCCTCCCTGTTCGACCGTCTCGCCAAGGCGGAGGACGAGGACGAGGCGAAGGGGATCGCCAATCTGATCGAGCGCCGCTGGCTCCGCTCGGGCAGCGACGTGACCGATCTCCTGATGGCCCGCGCCACGAGCGCCATGCAGCAGAAGGATCAGGATCTGCCGCAGGCCGTGGAGCTGCTCGACCGCGTCATCAGGCTGGAGCCGGACTGGGCGGAAGCCTACAACCGGCGCGCCACCGCTTTCTTCATGCTCGGCGACTACGAACGGTCGATGCTCGACGTGCGTCAGGCGCTGGCGCGCGAGCCGCGCCATTTCGGCGCCGTCGCCGGTCTGGCGCAGATCCTGCTCATCACCGGCGACAAGAAAAACGCCCTCGAGGCCTTCCGGCGCGTGCTGGCGCTGAATCCGAAAATGCCGAGCGTTCGCGCCGTGGTCGAGAAGCTCGAGCCCGAGGTGATGGGGCGCGACACCTGAGGCGCGCCACAGGCCGCGCTCTATCGCTGCGGAAGGGGCAGCGCGCCGATCGCGGGGCCGCCTCCGACGGCCGGCGGCGGCAAGGTCGCGCCAGGGGGCAGGGGGCCTGACGGCGGCGGCCGCGTCGGATCGAGAAGCTGGATCGTCCAGCTCCGCTGCTCGCCCGAATCGACCTCGAAATAGCCGGTCCTGTCGAAGCCGCGCGCGAGGCAGTTATCGGCGCCGCGAATCGTGAATTCGCGATCGCGGGTGCACATGAAGCTCTTTCCGCCCCATTCGCCACCGCGGTCATAGTCGATGGCGTGGACATAATAGTAGCGCGCCGCAAGGTCGCCCTTGAGCAGCGTCTCGCAACTGTTCGAAGAGATGTTCCACCAGCCCTCGGTGACCCAGCCCTGCTGATCGCGATAGCCGAGCGACACGCCGACGCGACTGGTCGTCATGTTGCAGAGCCGCAGGTCCGCGCGCGCCTCGGGGGCGGCGGCGAGGCTCGCGCCGGCCACGACCGCGAGGACGACGAGACACGGCAAAGAGCGAAACGGAAGCGGCATGGCGTCTGGCGGTCAGCGAATCGCGAATCGGCGAGATTTCACCATGAGGCCGCCACCTTGCCGAAGGATTGCAACGGCAAGCATTGCCGCGGCGGACGCGCTGTGGCAACGCCAGCCCCGTCCCCGGTCACGCTCTCCGTCATGCTGCAATCCTTCTCCGCGTCCGAAGCGCCGGTCGAGGCGATCGAAGGCGACCTGTCCTCAGGCGCGCTCATCCTCTGCGATCACGCCTCAAATGCGATGCCGCCCGAATATGGCGATCTGGGGATGCCCGCCAGCGAACTTCAGCGGCATATCGCCTATGACATCGGGGCGGCTGCAATGACGCGGGCGATGGCGCGCGAGCTCGGCGCGCCGGCGCTTCTGACGAGCTTTTCGCGCCTGCTGATTGACCCCAACCGCGGTCGCGACGATCCCACGCTGGTGATGCGGCTGTCGGACGGCGCGATCGTGCCAGGCAACGCGCGCGCCGACGCCGACGAAACGCAACGGCGGCTGCGCCGGTTCTATGAGCCGTATGACAGGGCGATCACGGCCGCGCTCGCCCGGTTCGAGGCGGCCGGAATCATTCCGGCGATCATCGCCAATCACAGCTTCACGCCCGTGTGGAAAGGCGTTCCGCGTCCCTGGCATGTCGGCGTTCTCTGGGACGCCGATCCCCGCCTCGCGGTTCCCTGCATCGAAGCCCTGCGGCGGGAGCCCGATCTGGTGGTGGGCGACAACGAGCCCTATGACGGCGCGCTTGCAGGCGATACGATCGACCGGCACGCCACGAAGGACGGGCTCGCGAATCTGCTGATCGAGGTCCGGCAGGATCTCATCGGCGACGAGGCGGGAGCCGATCGCTGGGGCGCGCGGCTCGCGCGCATCCTGCGCCCGCTTCTCGCGCGTCCCGACGTGGGCGTGAAGACGCATTATCGCAGCCGCGTCGCCGCCCGCCATCGCCGGCGCGCGCCGCCGGTGGAGGCTGAAACCGTCGCTTCGGAGGAGCTTGCATGAGCGCGATCGACGACAAGACCATGATCGAACTGCAGGCGGCGGCCTTTCGCCGGCTTGTCGAGCATCTGCGCGCCCGCACGGACGTTCAGAACATCGATCTGATGAATCTCGCAGGCTTCTGCCGCAACTGCCTGTCGAACTGGCTGCAGGACGCGGCCGACGCGCGCGGCCTGCCGATGAGCAAGGGCGAGAGCCGCGAACTCGTCTACGGCATGCCGTTTGAACAGTGGAAAAGCCTGCATCAGCGCGAAGCGACGCTTGAACAGAAAGCCGCTTTCGCCAAAGCAAATCCCAACCACTGAAGCCGCCGGGAGCCGAGCCGCTCCGGTCGGTTTTTCGCGTTCATCCAGAACGCGGCCGTTCGCCGCGGGAGATCATCATGTCGGATTTGGTCGCAGCCGATCAGCTCAAGCAGCTGGTCGAGCGCATCGAGCGCCTCGAGGAAGAGAAGAAGGCGCTGTCTGACGATATCCGCGAGGTCTACGCCGAGGCGAAAGGGGAGGGATTCGACACCAAGGCGCTTCGCAAGATTGTCGCCCTGCGCAAGAAGAATCACGCCGAGCGCAAGGAGGAGGAGGCGATCCTCGAACTCTATCTCAACGCGCTCGGGATGGCCTGATTCGAGCGCGCGCTCCGGCGTCAGCGCTTCAGCGAAGACAGCGCGATCGGCTTCACCGCAGGGCCGGAGAACTGGCCCGCCGACGGGCCGATATCGGCCTTGCGCCGGAATTCCATCAGGATCGCATCGACAGGCGCGAGCGCGGCCTTGCCGGCCACCGGCGCGCCCAGCGTCCGGGTGCGGGATGTCGGCACCGTCGCGGGCCTTGCGCCAAGGGAGCCGGCCGAGGCGACGACGACCGTCGTCGCGCGGATGCCGGGGCGCGCTGGCGGCAGCGGCGCTTCCACGGGCGCGTAGGCGACGAGCTGGGTTGGAGTCGCGGGCTTCGGGGTTTCGCCGGGCGACGAGCGGCGGATGATCGCGCCGAGCGCGTCCTCGGCGCGCGCGGGCTGCGCGGAGGCCACGACGGTCGGGATCAGCTCGGCCGGCCGCAGCGGCGGCATCGGAATGTCAGCCGATGCGACGACTGGGGCCGCGGCGGCGAGCTCCGGCGGGCGCTGCGGCGGCATCGGCGCGCTGACGAGCGCCGGGACGGTTCTGGGTTGCGGCTGGCTCTCCTGCGCCGGAAGGGACGCTGTCTGGATGGGAGCCTGCGTCTGCGCCGGCGCCTGAGGCGCGCGCGAGCCGCCGAAGAGGTTGAAAATCGGATTGGAGGCTGGCGCCGCCGGAGCAGGAGCGGCGACCGGAACAGGCGCCGGCGCAGCCGAGGCGACCTGGGTTTCCGCCGCCCGGCCGCGGCGTCCCCTCAGGGATCGCGGCGACGAGGTCATGTCGGCCGCCGAGGCGACCACGCTTTCGCCGGCGCGGACATTGCCGAGCGCGACGCTCCGCACGCCGGCGTCGTCGCCGACCGTGGAGGGACGGCCCCCGCCGCCTCCGCTGCCGCCGCCGAACAGCGCCGCAAAGAAACTGGCGCCGCCGCCGAAGCCTTCGGTCTCCTCGTCGCCGCTGTAGCCGCCCACCGAGCCGCCGCGCGCCAGGATCATCGCCTTGGCTTCCTCGTAGCCTTCCATCGCGCCGCCGCCCGCCGGAAGATGCACGGTCTTCCCATCCGGGAAGAGGCGGGCGAGCTGGTCGCGCGTCATGCGGGGCCAGGAACGCACCGAGCCGACATCGAGATGGACGAAAGGCGTGTTCGCCGTCGGATAATAGCCCACGCCGCCGCGCTGCATCCGCATCGCGACTTCGCGCACCCGCGTCATGGAGACGTCAGCGAGGTAGAAATCCATCGCGTTGCCTTCCATGTGCTGGCTGTGCTTGGCGACCGCGCGCGAGCGGCGGCGCAGCGCCGCGTTGGTGGACGGCGAGCGGTAGGCGGAATTGATGTAGATCGGGCTCGACGATCCGACTTCGCGCTCGGCCTCCCAGAGCACGTCGAAAAGCCTCGGATTCATGCGGGTTTTTTCGTCCCGCCGCCAGTCGCGGCAGAGCCAGTTGAGCTGGTCGAGCGCGGACGAATCGTAAGAGCCCCAGCGCTTGAACGTGATGGTCGCCTGCTCTTTGGTGTGGTTGTGGATGAAGGTCAGCGTCCGCGTCTCGCCCTGGGCGATGGCGTAGGGCGTGCCGCGCATCGTCGTGATGGCGGCGAACATGCAGACAGCGACCGAAAGGGCCGCTCGGACAGGACGGCTGATAAAAAAACGTGCGCGCGGCGCGGGGTCAGCTTGCAAGTTTTGCGCCTTGTGCTGGACGGGCCGCGCCCGCCTGATGAATGAATAGTTGCCGAGAAGCGTAAATGGACGGTTACGCGTTCGCCAGCCCCTAAAGCCCTCGATCCCCATCGACGACGCGTCCGTCAAACATCCCGATCATGGCGAAATCATGCCGGGTCAGGAATTCGCCGTAATGGAACTGTTGTTCTTTTTTAGAATCACTCTAATGTATTTGTCATGAAGCGTTTCTCCGATCTCGCAGAGCCAGAGGTTTTGGCTCTCGCCATTTCAAGCGAGGAAGAAGATTCCCGCATTTATCAAACCTTTGCGAACCGTTTGAGGGAGCAGTTTCCGGCCACCGCGCAACTCTTCGACAAGATGGCGGAGGAGGAGCAGCGCCATCGCGGCCGGTTGCTCGATCTTTACGAGCGCAAATTCGGCAAGGCGCTGCCCTACATCACGCGGCAGGACGTGCGAGGTTTCCTGAAGCGCCGTCCCGTCTGGCTGATGGACGGGCTGCGAGTCGATGCGGCGCGACGGCAGGTCGCAGTGATGGAGCTGGAGGCGGCCGCCTTTTACGAGCGCGCCGCGAAGCAGACCCAGGACGTCGATGTGCGGCGCCTGCTCGATGATCTCGCCGACGCCGAACGGCGCCATGAGACGCTGGCGGCGGAGCTTGATCAGACCGTTCTCACGCCGTTCTCGAAAGCGGAGGAGGCGGCGACCCGCGACAGGCTGTTTGTGCTGCAGATCGTGCAGCCGGCGCTCGCGGGGCTGATCGACGGGTCCGTATCGACGCTGGCGCCGATTTTCGCCGCCGCCTTCGCCACGCAGAATTCGTTCGATGCGTTTCGCGTCGGTCTCGCAGCCTCGATCGGGGCCGGCATCAGCATGGGGCTGACCGAGGCGCTGTCAGACGATGGCGCGATCACCGGGCGAGGCCATCCCTGGGTGCGCGGCGCCGCCTGCGGCGTGGCGACGGCGATCGGCGGCCTCGGCCATACGATGCCTTACCTGATTCATGATTTCTGGACGGCGACCGTCGTCGCGGGACTCATCGTCGCCGTCGAGCTCATGGTCATCGCCTGGGTGCGATGGCGATTCATGGAGACGCCCTTTACCTCCGCCGTGGTGCAGGTGGTTCTCGGCGGCGTTCTCGTGCTGCTGACCGGAATTTATATCGGCAGCTCTTGACGCGCCGCGCTTCCGGCGGTGAAGCGGAGACAGTGACGACGCGCCAGACCTTCCGCCTCGCCTTTTTCTCCGATCCCCATCTCGGTCCGCTTCCCGTGATCCGGCTGCGCACGCTCGCCAGCAAGCGCGTCACGGGGTGGCTGAACTGGCGGCTGATGCGCAAGGCGCATTACGACATGGCCGCGCTCGATCTGCTTCTGGACGACATGATCGCCTCCGCTCCGGATCATATCGTCTGCGGCGGCGACATCGCCAATCTGGGCCTGCCGGAGGAGTTCAGAGCAGCCGCGACATTGCTCGCGCGCCTTGGCGATGCGGAGCATGTCAGCCTCGTTCCCGGCAATCACAGCCTCTATGTGCGCAAGAGCGTCGCGCCGATGTTCGCGATCCTCGGCGAATGGATGACAGGCGACGGCGAAAAAGGACCGGTTTTTCCTTACGTCCGGCGCAGGGGGTGCATCGCGCTGATCGGACTCAATTCGGCGACCCCGACGCACGCCTTCAACGCGACGGGACTGCTGGGCGAGCGGCAGATCGAGGCGGCGCGCGCCCTTCTCAAAGCCCTGAAAGCCGAGCGCCTCTGCCGGGTCGTCGTCGTGCATCATCCGCCTCATGTCGGGGGCGCGACCTTCGATCGCCGTCTCCGCGATGCGGCGGCGTTCGAAGCGATGCTGGCGGACGCCGGCGCCGAACTCGTGCTGCACGGGCATAATCATGTCACGAGCGTCGCGCATCGCGCCGGAGGCGGTTCGTCGACGCCGATCGTCGGCGTCGGATCGGCGTCGGAGTTCAATATCGCGCGGGGGCGACGCCCGGTCTGGCTGCGGATCGACATCGCCTGCGGCGATCAGGATGATTGCGAGCTCACGATCGTGGAGCGCAAGATCGCCGATGACGGATCGGTCTCAACGCATCCTCTGACTCTCGCGCGTTGAAGCCTGCCGCGTCAAAGCATTTTCGCGCGAAGCGGACATCGGTTCGCGTGAAGAAAATGCGATGAAACAAACCGCTGGAATAAATCCGCGATCCGGAGAATTGCGGAATCGCTCTAATGCGCGAGACCGACATTGAGCAGCGCGTACAGAGCCGCCGCGCCCGACGCCGCGCCGGCGAGATAGATCAGGAGCATCTCGCCGAAGCGACCCGGGCCGGGCGGGCTCGGCGCGGCCGCGACGCGCTCGCGCGGCGGCCCGCCGTCCGCGGCCATCGCCTTTTCCCGCTCGACGATCCGCCGCGCCACATACATCGTCACGGCCTCGACGATCGGCTCAACCGCCTCGCTCTGCGCGAGCATGCGCTGGCCGTCGCGCGTGTCCTGCACGAAACGGTAGCTTTTCCGGTCATGGCCGCAATCGATGAAGGCGATCATGTCGATGAAGAGCTTCGGACGTTCGCCGGCGGCGAGGCCGTGATCGAACGCGTCCGCGTGGCGTCCGGTCTGCGCGAAGACCGGCGCGAGCGCGACGCGCAACCGCTCCAGCCGGCCGATTTCGCCGCTGCGCAATTCGGCCGCCACCTCGACGCGCTCGGCGTCCTCCATGCGCGCGCGCCGCATCGCCGTCGTCAAATCCGGCGTGACGGCGCGCGGCAGCCGCGCGACCTTGCCGCTGTCCTGATCCGTCATCATGAAGTCCCGTCCCGGCGGAACTCCATCAGATGCAGCGGCCGCCGTCCACCTCCAGAACCGCGCCGGTCACCATCTCCGCTTCATCCGAGCAGAGGAACAGCGCCGCGTTGGCGATGTCCTGCGGCTGCGACAACCGGCCCCAGGGAATGCTCGCCCTGAACGCCGCGCGCTTTTCCGGCGTGTCCTCGCCCATGAACGTCGCAAGCAGCGGCGTTTCGCCCGCGACGGGCGCGATGGCGACAACGCGAATCTTGTCCGGCGCGAGTTCGACCGCCATCGACTTCGACAACAGGTTCACCGCGCCCTTGCTTGCATTGTACCAGGCGAGGCCGGGACGGGGACGAATGCCGGCGGTCGAACCGATGTTGCAGATCACGCCGCCGCCCCTGGCGCGAAAATGCGGCACGAGCGCGCGCGCGAAGAGATAGACCGATTTCACATTGACCGCGAAAATGCGGTCGAACATTTCCTCGTCCACATCGAGCATCGGCTGGTTGCGGTGAGAGACGCCGGCGTTGTTGACGAGAATGTCGACGTGGCCGAACGTGTCGATCGCGGCTTTCGCGGCCGCATCGACATCCGCGGCCTTCGATACGTCCCCGGCGAGCGCGATCGCGGACGCGCCGATGCGCGCCGCCGCTTCCTTCGCCCTGTCGGCCTGCAAGTCCATGACGGCGACGCGCGCGCCCTCGCGCGCGAAGTTTTCTGCGATCGACAGGCCGAAGCCCTGCGCCGCGCCGGTGACGATGGCGGATTTCCCCTTGAGACGCATGCGCTTCCTCGCTTCCTCAGCCGTGATGGATCACGATCGTTTTCGCCGCCGAGAATTCGTAGAGCGCTTCAAAGCCCTTCTCGCGACCATGTCCGGATTTCTTCACGCCGCCGAACGGCAGCTCCACGCCGCCGCCCGCGCCGTAGCCGTTCACGAACACCTGGCCGCAGCGCATCGCGCGCGCAACGCGCATCGAGCGCTTCGCGTCGTTCGTCCATACGCCGGCGACGAGGCCGTAATCCGTTCCGTTGGCGAGCGCGACGGCGTCGGCCTCGTCGTCGAACGGCATCAGCGAGAGCACGGGCCCGAAAACCTCTTCGCGCGCGATCCGCGCATCGCGCGCGACCGGGCCGAGCAGCGCCGGCGCGACATAGAAGCCTCCGGCCGGCGCGTCCTCGTCGATGGCGCCCTCGGCGAGCAGCGGCGCGCCGTCGCGGAGCGCCGCCTCGATGAAGCCCGTCACGCGCCGCTTCTGCTTCGCGTTGATCATCGCGCCGAGATCGCGGTCGCGGTCGTGCGGCCCGGCGCGCAGCGCCCTGAAGCGGGGCGCCAACAGACGCGCGACATCATCGAAGACGCGGCGCTCGATCAGCACGCGCGAGCCCGCGGAGCAGGTCTGCCCGCCATTCTGGATGATCGCCTTCACGAGCGTGGGAGCGGCCGCGTCGAGATCGGCGTCGGCGAAGACGATCTGCGGCGACTTGCCGCCGAGCTCCAGCGTCACGCCGGCGTGGTGGCGGGCGGCCGCCTGCTGGACGAGCGTTCCCACCTCGGGGCTGCCTGTGAAGGACATGAAGTCCACGCCGGGATGGGCGCTCAGCGCCGCGCCGGCGACGGAGCCGAGCCCCGTGACCACGTTGAGCGCGCCATCGGGAAAGCCGACCTCGCGGGCGAGCTGCGCGACCCGCAGCGCCGTCAGGGAGGCGTCCTCGGCCGGCTTGACGACGCAGGCGTTGCCGCAGGCGAGAGCGGCGCCGACCGAGCGGCCGACGATCTGCAGCGGATAGTTCCACGGCGCGATATGGCCCGTCACGCCGTGAGGCTCGCGCGTCACCGCCACAGTGTAGCCGTTCAAGAAAGGAATGGTGTCGCCATGAAGCTTGTCCGCCGACGTTCCGTAGAATTCGAAATAGCGCGCGGCGGCGGTCGCATCCGCCCGGCCCTGGCTGATCGGCTTGCCGGTGTCGAGCGCTTCGAGGGCGCCGAGCGACTCGCCCTCCGCTGTGATCGCCTCCGACAGTTTCACGAGCAGCCGGCCGCGCTCGGTGGCCGTCAGGAGGCCCCAGCCGCCCTCGAACGCCTGGCGCGCCGCCCGCGCCGCCGCGTCGATCTCCGCCGCGCCGGATTGCTGGATCCGTGCGATCACCGCGCCGTCGGACGGGCAGACAACGTCGAGCGGCTCGGCGCCCGCGGCCTCCACGTCCCGGCCGGCGATGAGATTGCGGTGGAGCGGGGGCGCTTTTGTCACGGCTCTGTCGTGCATGGCCTGGTCCGTTCATGCGGCGGCGATCGGCGGGATTTTATCGCTCGCGCCGGCGCGCGCCAGCGGGTCAGCCGCTTGTGATGGATCGGGCGGCCGCCTTGCGCTCGGCTCCGTTGACGTCCATGCCGCGCCTGCGCCATGAGAGGCCATGACCTTGGCGCGACCGGATGCCCCCCCGCGACGGACGAACTGGCCGAACGTCCTGACCTATGCGCGCATCGCGGCGGTGCCGGCGATCGTGTTCTGCATGGAATGGCCGGGGGCGACGGAATTCCGGCTCGCGGCGCTGACCCTGTTCTTCCTGGCCGCGGTGACCGATTATTTCGACGGCTATCTCGCCCGCGCATGGGGGCAGCAGACGACGATGGGCCGCATGCTCGACCCGATCGCCGACAAGCTGCTGGTGTCGGCCTGCCTTCTGATGGTGGTCGCCGACGGCACCGTCGAAGGTTGGTGGATCTGGGCGGCGGTGATCATCCTCTGCCGCGAAATCCTGGTCTCGGGCCTGCGCGAATTCCTCGTCGAGCTGCGGGTCAGCGTGCCCGTCAGCCGCATCGCCAAGCTGAAGACGACGATGCAGCTCATCGCCATCGGCTTTCTCATCGGCGCGCCGGTCGTGGAGCGGTTCGTGCCGCAGGCCGAAGCCATCGGACGGTGGCTGCTGGTGCTGGCCGCCCTGCTGACGCTCTACACCGGCTTCGATTATTTCAAGGCCGGCGTCGTGCATCTTCTGGATCACGACGAAAGGCGCTAGGGCGATTCTGCAATTCTCCGAATCGCGGAGCTGCTCTCGATGTTTATTTCATCGCATTTTCTTTACGCGAACCGGTATCCACTTCGCTCGAAAATGCTCTAGTCTTCAGGACATGAAGATCGCCTATTTCGCCTGGGTTCGCGAACGCATCGGCAAGGAGTCCGAGACCGTCGAGCCGCCCGCCGAGGTTGCGACGGTCGCCGACCTCGTGCGCTGGCTGAAAACCCGCGGCGAGGAATACGCCTACGCCTTCGAGAATGAGGGAGTGGTGCGCGCCGCGATCGACCGCCGGCATGTGAAGCCGCAGACTTCCATCGCCAATGCGCGGGAAATCGCTTTCTTTCCTCCGATGACCGGCGGCTGAGCGGCATGGCGTCCGCCGTTCGCATCCAGCGCGAGCCGTTCGACGCCGGCGCCGAGATCCGCGCGCTGACCGAGGGCCGAACCGACATCGGCGCGGTCGTGACGTTTTCCGGACTTTGCCGCGACGAGGGCGGCGCGCTGTCGGCGCTCGAACTCGAGCATTACGCCGGAATGGCCGAGGAGGAACTAGAGCGCGTCGCAGCCGAAGCGCGCGCGCGCTGGCCGCTGCAGGGAGCGACAATCATCCATCGCTACGGCCGCATCGCGCCGGGCGAGGACATCGTTCTGGTCGTGACGGCCTCGACGCACCGCCGCGCCGCCTTCGAGGCGGCGGAGTTCCTGATGGATTACCTGAAGACCCGCGCCCCCTTCTGGAAGAAGGAGCATCGCGCCGACGGCGCGCGCGGAGACTGGGTCGCGGCGAAAGACGACGATGACGCGGCGGCGTCGCGATGGGACAGTAAAAAGCCGGGGTGAGGCCCCGGCTTCAAGCGGCGTTCGCAGCGCGCGCGTCGCTTATGCCGCCCTGGCTTTCGGGCGCACTTCGGCGGAGTAGTCCTCGATCAGCGTGCGGGACAGGTTGCCGGGCGTGAAGCGGTGGGGTCCGATCTCGGCCACGGGCGTCACCTCCGCCGCGGTGCCGGTGATGAAGCATTCGTTGAAGCTCGCCAGCTCGTCCGGCATGATCCGCCGCTCGATCACGTCGACGCCGCGCCGCTTCGCGAGATCGATCACCGTCTTGCGCGTGATGCCGTCAAGGAAGCAGTCGGCGATCGGCGTGTGGATGGACCCGTCGCGCGTGAAGAAGACGTTCGCGCCCGTGCATTCGGCCACGCGGCCCTGCCAGTCATACATCAGCGCGTCGGCGTAGCCCTTCTTCTCGGCGCGGTGCTTCGAGATGGTGCAGATCATGTAGAGGCCGGCCGCTTTCGACTTCGACGGCGCGGTGGCGGGGTCGGGGCGGCGATAATCCGCGATGTCGAGGCGGACGCCCTTCATCTTCGTGGCGATGTCGAACATGCTCGGCCACACCCAGGAGGCGATCGCGACGTGGATCTTGCTGTGCTGGGCGGCGACGGCCATCATCTCGGAGCCGCGCCATGCGACCGGCCGCACATAGGCGTCGGGCTGGCCGTTCTTCTCGATGACCTGGGCCTTGGCGCGGTCCAGCTCCTCGACGGAATAGGGAATCTCGAAATCGAGCAGCTCGGCCGACTGGCGGAAGCGCTGCGAGTGCTCGGTCGATTTGAAAATCTCGCCGGCGTAGGCGCGTTCGCCTTCAAACACGGCGGAGCCGTAATGCAGCCCGTGGCTGAGAACATGCACCTTCGCATCCCGCCACGGCACGATGGCGCCGTTCATCCATATGAATCCATCGCGATCATCGAACGGAATGAGGCTCATGGGACGCTCCAGTATCTTTTTTGGGCATTCCGGGCGTTCGGCGGGGTGAAAACCGGGCTAAACGACCAAATGTTTCTCAATTGGCGCTTGACGGGTAACAATCGCTCGGAGATATGTCAACATCACTGACTTAAATTTCCTGGCGCTCAAGGAGACCGGCGTGAGCAAGGCGGCTCTTGCAATGGGACATGGCGGGCGCGACGAGGATGCGGCGATCGATTTCGCGCTGATCGAGCTGTTCTTTTTCGCCTATCGCGACTTCGTTTCGGAGCCGGACCGCGCGCTGGCGCGGGACGGCTTCGGCCGGGCGCATCACCGCGTGCTCCATTTCGTCAACCGGCGGCCTGGCCTCACCATCGCCGAATTGCTCGACATCCTGAAGATCACGAAGCAGAGTCTCAACCGGGTGCTCAAGGATCTGATCGATCAGGCTCATGTCGAACAGAAGGCCGGCGACATGGACCGCCGGCAGCGGCGCCTGTTTCTGACGCCCAAGGGCGCCGCGCTCGCGGTGGAGCTGGCCGCGCTGCAAAATCGCCGCATCGAGGGAGCGCTCGCCGGGCTTCCGGCAGGCTCCGCTCATCTGGTGCGCCAGTTCCTCACGGCCATGGTCGACGACCCGGAGCGCGACAAGGTGCGCCGTCTCGTGGAGGGCGGCGCCTGATGTCGGACGCGAGCATGGCGACGGCGCCCGACGACGACGCGCCGCATGTGCTGGTCGTCGACGATGATCGCCGGCTGCGTCAGCTTCTGACGCGCTTTCTCCGCGAGAACGGCTATCGGGTGACTGCGGCCGCCGACGCCATGGAGGCCGGCGCGAAAATCGCTCATCTGCTGTTCGACGCCGTCGTCCTCGACGTCATGATGCCGAAAATCTCCGGCCTCGATTTCGCAAAAGCGCGCCGCGCCGATGGCGACCACACGCCGATCCTGATGCTGACAGCGCGCGCCGACGCGGAGGATCGCGTGCGCGGCCTCGAAACGGGCGCGGACGATTATCTCACCAAGCCGTTCGAGCCGCGCGAGCTCATCCTGCGGCTGTCGAATCTCATCCGCCGCGCCGCGCCGCCCGCGGCCGTCGCTCCGCCGCCCCAGGTCGAGGCGGCGCGGTTCGGGCCGTTCTTCTATCGCCTCGATCGCGGCGAACTCCGCAAAGGCGACGAGATCGTCCGCATCACCGAGCGCGAGCGCGATATTCTCACCATGCTCGCGCGCGCGATGGGCGAGCCGGTGGCGCGCCAGGCGCTGGCCGGCGACAGCGCCGAGAACGAGCGCACGATCGATGTGCAGATCAACCGCCTGCGCCGCAAGATCGAGAACGATCCGACCAATCCGCTTCTCCTGCAGACGGCGCGCGGCGTCGGCTACCGTTTGATGATCGATCGATGATCGTCGTCACCGCGGTCTGGCGCGCATTCGTCACTCTCTACGCCCGCGCGGCGTTCGCGCTGAAACGCTGGCTGCCGAAAGGCCTCTATGCGCGCTCGCTGCTGATCATCATCATCCCGATGGTGCTGCTGCAATCGGTGGTGGCCTATGTGTTCATGGAGCGCCATTACCAGCTCGTGACGCGCCGCCTGTCGCAGGCGGTGACGCAGGACATCGCCGCGCTGATCGATTTCTACGAGGCGTTTCCGGGGCAGGACAAGGCTGAGATCATCTCGCAGATCGCGCAGTCGAAACTCTTCCTCGACGTGGATTTCCTGCCGCCGTCGCCGCTGCCCGCGCCGGGTCCGAAACCCTTTTTCTCCATCCTCGACCAGACCTTGTCGGAGGAGATCAGCCGGTCGGTCAAGCGGCCATTCTGGATCGACACGGTCGGCCGCTCGAGCTTCGTCGAAATCCGCATCCAGCTCGAAAACGCGACCATGCGCGTCATCGCGCGGCGCAGCCAGACCTATGCGTCCAACTCGCATATCTTCCTCGTCTGGATGGTGTCGACGTCGCTCGTGCTGCTCGGCGTCGCCATTCTTTTCCTCCGCAACCAGATCAGACCCATTCTCAGGCTTGCGGAAGCAGCCGAGGCGTTCGGCAAGGGTCGCGACATCGCGTTCCGGCCGCGCGGCGCGCGCGAGGTGCGCAACGCCGGCCGCGCCTTCCTCGAAATGAAGATGCGCGTCGAGCGCGCGATCGAACAGCGCACCGCCATGCTGAACGGCGTCAGTCACGACTTGCGCACGATCCTGACGCGCTTCAAACTGTCGCTCGCGCTGATGCCGAACACGCCGGAGGCGCAAGACCTCAAGCGCGACACCGATGAGATGGGCCGCATGCTGGAAGCCTATCTCGCCTTCGCGCGCGGCGACGCCGGAGAGCCCGCGGCGCCGACCGACATCCGCGCGCTGCTGGAGGAGCTGAAAAGCGACACCGAGCGGCAGGGGCACGCGACCGCGATCGAGATTTCGGGCGATCCGACCGTCATCGTCAGGCCGAACGCCTTCAAGCGGCTTCTGTCGAATCTCGTGGGGAACGCCGCGCGCCACGGCGAGCGCATCACCATCAATGCGGCCCATGCCGGACGCTGGCTGACTGTCACGATCGACGATGACGGGCCGGGCATTCCGGCCGACAAGCGCGACGATGTCTTCAAGCCCTTCTTCCGCCTCGACGAGGCGCGCAATCAGGACGAGGGCGGAACCGGCCTTGGCCTCGCCATCGCCCGCGACATCGCGCGCGGCCATGGCGGCGACATCGCGCTCGCCGATTCCCCGCTGGGCGGCCTGCGCGCCTCGGTGCGCGTGCCGGCTTGATCGCAGTCACCACCACTCGACGGTGACGGGCCACAGGCTCTGGCAGCGTTTCGCTTTCGCATCGTGGCTGGGGCCGTTCGGCAAGGCGCGGTTCGGTCGCAGATGCATGGCGAAGAGATCGCGCATGCCGAACGGCGCCGCGATTTCGATTTCGCCATTGTCAGCGAGTCTGGCTGCAACAGCATGCGTGACGGACGCATAACGCGCCAGGGATTCAAGCGTGCAGGTCAGCGGCGAGACGGCGAAACCGAACTTTTCCTTGAACCAGAGATGCACGCGCGCCTGATTGCGCAGCTCAAGATCGAGGCCTGACGGAGCGCGCGCGACAACGCGCGCGATCTCGGCGTCTTCGGCTTCATAGGATAGGTCGGAGCCATCGAAATAACCGATGTCGTAGTCTTTCACGCCATGGCCGCGAGGGCGGTTCTCCATCACGTTCCAGACCGTCTGATAAAGACAGCCTGCTAGCAGCCAACCATCGGGCAGGCGCAGGTCGCGGATCAGGACAAGGATGGCCATCAGGTCCGGATCGGTGCGGATGATGCGTTCGAGCGCGGCCGCCTGCCGCCGAAGCGGCGCGTTGGCGAGCGCGCGCAAGTCATCTGTCGCGCCGTCGTCCGCTGCGCTCATGACGATGCTCGCATCGACCGGTCAATGTCAGCAAAGGATTTCAATAAAGCCGGCCGCCGATCGGCGCGGGCCGATCGGGCCCGATCAGCATCACCTCGCCGTTTTCGTCAGGAACGCCGAGCGTCAGCACTTCCGACATGAAGGGGCCGATCTGGCGCGGCGGGAAATTCACGACCGCTAGCACCTGGCGGCCGACGAGCGTTTCCTTCGGGTGATTACGGACGATCTGCGCCGATGATTTCTTCACGCCGATCTCCGGACCGAAATCGATCACGAGCTTGATCGCGGGCTTGCGCGCTTCGGGAAAATCATCCGCGGCGATCACAACGCCGACGCGAATATCCACCTTGAGAAAGTCATCGAACGAAATCCGCGGGGCGGTGGTCGGCGTTGGGGCGGTCATGGCGGCGTCAGAATCGCGATCGTCCGTTCGGCTTCTTCGCCATGATATGCCGGATCCTCCAGCGCAGGTCGACTCCGCCCATGGCGCGTGACGCAGGCGGATTCGACGGCGGTTCGCGCGCCTGATAAAATTGTCGCTCATGCGGATGGGCTTTCTCGCCTTCGCCGCTTTTCTGGCGGCCCAGACGCCGGCGCTGGCGCAAAGCCAACCGGCTCGGCAGTGGCCGTCTCAGTCCCAACGCTGGACGCCGCACATTCCCGATTGCACCTGCCGCGCGCAGGGACGGGATTTCGCCATGGGCGAGATGGTCTGTCTGCGCACCGCGCAAGGCGCGCGGCTGGCCGTTTGCGGAATGGCGCTTAACAACAGCAACTGGGCGTTCAGCGACACGCCGTGCGCGGTGTCGCAGTTGCAAACGCCCTGGTAGAAACGCGCTGAATGAAAACGCCGCCGGGACGACCCGACGGCGGTTTTATCGTTCCTTCTGGAATGACGGCTCGCCGTCTTTTCAGCTCCTTCTGGATGCGGCGGCTCAGCCGCCGCTCTACGCTTTACTCAGACAACTCCCAGGATGATCGCCGCCAGAAAGCCAAACGCAGCGCACATCACGAGATATTCAATCCGAAGCGTAACACCCATCCAGGCACCCCTCATGAATGGTTTGCATGGACGGGAGTCTGACGCGGCGCATCGCCGATGACAAGGGGGGCGCCCGCAACGACGCGACAGCAGGCCGCCATGCAGAGAATCAGCGCTTCTTTCAACGCCTTGCATCGTGCGGCGTAAACACGCGAAGCAGAACGCCGTCGGCGCCCGCCGATCGCGGCGCGCTTGTCAAGATGCTGGCGCCGCCGCGCGCCGCCACGATCGCGCCGTCATTTCTCAACGCATTCTTAACAGGTTGATTCACATTGTCCCGGCATGACGAACGGCGGTTTGTATCGCGTCGGCCCGTTCGTTGCTGTCGCGGGGACACTCGCGCTGCTCGCGGGCTGCGGACGCTTCGGCGTCTTTGAACAGCGGGATCCGTGGCGCGCGGAAGCAGAACTGCAATGCCTTCAGGCGGGCCTCGTGAAGCCGTCGATTTTCGTGCAGCCGCGCTCCGCCATCAGCGGGCCGGGCGTCTGCGGCATGGATCATCCGTTTCAGGTCATGGCTTATGCGGGCGGCGCGGTCGCGGTCGCGCAGAAACTCACGCTGGCCTGTCCGATGATCTCGCGCGCGGATCAATGGGTCGAGGAAGTCGTTCAGCCCATCGCGCGCGCGAGCTATGGCCAGCCGGTGGCGCAGATCAAGGCGGGCTCCTATTCCTGCCGCTCGCAGAACAACCAGCGCGGCGCGCGCTTGTCCGAGCACAGCTTCGGCAATGCGATGGACGTGTTCAGCTTCACATTCGCGGACGGGCGCGAGATCGTGGTGAAGACCGGCTGGCGCGGCGCGCCGGACGAGCAGCAGTTCCTGCGGCAGGTGTTCGTCAATTCATGCCGCTATTTCACGACGGTGCTCGGCCCCGGCGCCGACATGTTCCACTATGATCACTTCCATCTCGATCTCGCCCGCCATGACCCGCGCGGCCTGCGCAGCATCTGCAAGCCGGTGATCAAGTTCGATCCCATGCCGGGCGAGGGGCGGATCGACCGGCCGCTGATGAGCTATCGCGCGCCGCCGCCCTCGCAGCCGGCGACCGCCGTCGCGGCCGCGCCGATCGCGGCTCCGGGCGGCGGGCTGACGCCGCGCGGAATGATTCCCAACGCGCCGGCCGCGACGGCGGCGCTCGCCCGGCCCGCCGGCTCCTTCGCCGCGCCCCTGCCGCCGCAGAGGACGCCGGCGGCCGCGCCTTTCCGGCCCGGCGCGCCCATCGCGCTCCAGCCGCAAGCCGCGCCCTCGGACGAGATCGGGGAGGGCGCCAATGAAGGCATTGACGCGGAGCATGATCCCTACGCCGTCGGCGACTGATCCCGGTTCTGGCGGAGCGTGGACAGGGCGCTCGACGCCCTGTTGAAAACCGTCGAAATTCTCGCCCGCCCGCGCTTTACATTCCCGGCAAAAGGCTTATGTACGCGGCTCGCGTCGCGGGGTGGAGCAGCCCGGTAGCTCGTCAGGCTCATAACCTGAAGGTCGTAGGTTCAAATCCTGCCCCCGCAACCAACGATACTAACA
>Ga0209930_1000314_pt1 | contig 139561 bp, 178 predicted proteins | sample ThiBiot_500_biof_2_FD_183948 | JGI IMG/M metagenome (GOLD analysis project Ga0209930, IMG submission 183948) | Wastewater bioreactor microbial communities from Cape Town, South Africa - Thiocy_cont_500_biof (SPAdes) | ecosystem: Engineered > Bioreactor > Thiocyanate-remediating >...
CAATTGTCGAATATAAATTGATGATAAAAATAGAAACCAAAAGCTTTTTGACATTACATGAGACAATAGACAACACAAATTATGTCTGTCAGTCGAGGTAGATCTGTCAGATATTGTTTGTTTGTTTGTTCTTATTTCGAATATTAGTCAAGAAAACAAATTACAAAATAAGTCCGAAATAAAACCATAATTATTGTTCTATTTGTAGAACCTCACTTAGCTCATTGAATAATCTACATGACAAAAACAGTGTATCTATTCGATTAAATGCATGAAATATTTTCCATTAAGAATATTGCATTCAATTCTTTCTCATTTTCTCCTTATTTGTTCTTGTTAAGTCATATCTGGCAATATGGATATATTTATATGGTTGTAAATTAATCGATTTAAAGAAACAAGATAAAAAAAAACGCAGACATTAATGGAGAATATTGAAGATTTAGTGTCAATAGTTCTGTTACGCTAACAAATTTTCTTTTTGTTTGTCCACGTTTATAGATGAGAAACAAAATCGTTTAGTTTGTCTTCAACTATAATAATGAAATGTCTACTGAGAATGACATTAGCAGTGAATGAAAGACGAGCCTGTGTAAATGCACGTTGTGTTTAGGCTAGAAAAAAAATAACGCATAGCTGATGTTTAACTGAGCAGACGGCTTTTTTGTTAATTTGTTCATTCCATTTAACGGTAAGTAATCAGTAGAAAAAAAAGAAGAAGAAATAAAGAAAAAAGTGGAGGGAAAAGAAGAAAAAGCAGAAGAAGAAGAAGCCTAAAGATGGAAAACACATCGACATGCAATGAAAAATTTAGTAGCTGACAAGAATGATAAAATAGGAAAGTTAAAAGCCTATGATACCTACATTGTAAACTAAGCATTCGTAATCTTCCTAGAGTTTTTGAACAAGGAAAAAAGTGAGAAAAATAATTACAATTTCATGATCTCATCAAGCATGTAAGTAATACTACTTTGTCATTAGTTCCGTTTAGAATATCGATATGTTTACTTTATATTTATGTCATTGAAATCTATTCTAATAGAATACTTACATGTGTATGTAAAAAAACAGAGAGAGAGAGAGAGAACTACAGAAAATCATGTTCGAAAAGTCGATGATTGAGTATTATTATGACTTCCTTTTTTTCATGATTTTCTCTTCTATTTATTACTGATAACAACTACAAACATGATGTACATGGTTAAAAATTAGAATAACGACAAAAATTAACTGTAAACAGGAATTTCCCTATGGACAAACTCTCGCTTCATCATTCGATAGCAGACTATTACAAAAGACGTAGCGTAGAATAGACCGAGAAAGAGAGTGAGAGAGAGAGATAGAAAAAGAAATGCCGTTGTCTAAATTCAGTAGTTACTAGGATTCACAAACATGCGCTTCGATGAGCAATTCCATTGACATATTGATCTGATCATTTGAATTTGACAGTCTTAGAATATTAACAGACGTTAGATTCACACATCAATTACGCTAAGTACTAAATTCAATAGACAATATTTAGTTTTCGAGTTATTATATTCGAATAAAAAACGACTACTATTAACAATATATAGATCGATTTTCTGATAGAAAAAAAGAACATGAATGTAAGAAGAAAGAACGGATCGCAATGCATTAGCTTCAGTTTATTCTTAGATTGATGCGAATAGCGTAAGAAAATAGAAGAAAAAGAAAGCGAAGGGAAAAAAAGAGAACAACGGGAATAGCAAATAGAAAATCATAGCTTAATGCAGCTTCATATCGACAAAATGATGATGAAGTAGAATCCCATCAACCGTCTCTATTGCTTTGATATGCATAAACAATTCCAAGGACTAATACATCGATTATTAGATATCAATGAAGTGAACATATGTTCTTTTGGTTTGTTCGTTCTTTTATTATTACTATTACTATCTATCTATCTATCTATTTGTCTGTCATTATCTTTCGAACATGCAATAATCTTGTTCGAATCTCATTTCATTAATCTTAAAAATTAATTTCTTTGATTGATTAGATATTCTTTTCTTTTTGTTTTCGAAGATCGAAATATAGAATTTGTATTCTTTTATTCGACGATGAAATTTCATCAGAAAATAGTTTATTTTTGTCATTTTGTTTAAAATATTGCACATATACATATACATATATATCATCTTACCAAATGATAGTGCATGATGAAATATGTAAGTATGAATATTTAATAAATTAATTTCATTTGGAAAATTCTTGAAATTTTAGCTCTCATGTATTTATCTTTGGATATTTTTTCAATACTTTCAAATGATAAGATTAGTTTCAAGTAAAGAAACATGTACAATGGCAAAATTTGTTTGTTATCAATGTGATTCGCGTGTCGATGATTATTGTGGTGATCCGTTTACAGTTCAACGTGCTAATCGAACAGTAGAATGTTCAGATTATTGCGTTAAATTTTTTCATTTCGATGGTCTATCAACTAATTCGACATTTGTACGACGAGGTTGTTTAACTGATTATTTTCTTTATCGTTTGTCGAAAATCGATGTTTGCTACCGACATACGACTGGTTCGAATTTTACGATCGGACGTTTTTGTATGTGTGCAAAAGAAATGTGTAACCGAGCTTCAACTCAACAAACTCATTATCTTACCTTTTTCTTACTAGTATTCATTAAACTTCAAAGGATATTTTCTTAGTAATAAACAAAATCTTATTGTTGTTGTTGTTGTTGTTTTTTCTTCTTCTTCTTCTTTTCTTTTCAATCTATATTCATGTCTATTTCTTAGTATATAATTTTTTTGTGTGCCTTGCATGCAATCGTTTTTTTCTTTTCTTTCTAATTGTAACATGATTGTAAACATAAGTATATATATATAGTAGCTATATATTGTCAATTTGGCGAGACAAGTGTGGACAATAAGATTTTCTCTATACATATGTTTAACCTTTACGTGTAGGAATTTTTCTTTTCGTTAGAAATCTATTTAATTAAGAGTTAAATTCTTATGTTGTAAGAGAAACGAGAGAAAGAGAGAAGAAGACGAAGGAAAAAAGAAGGACGATAACCTACTGTTCTTTCTCTTTTGTATTTTTTATTCGTCGTCTTATTCACAGTATGAAACCTAAATAGGCGTTTTTCATAAATCTTTATATTCGTCTTTTTCTTCTTCTTCTTCTTCTTCTTCTTCTTCCTTTTAGCCGATGTTGTCTTACGAAAACGTTAAAAAACATCATTCAATAACGTCGAATATGGACATATGTTCTGTTTTATTCTTTTACCTTTTCGAAAAAAAAAGAAGAAAGAAAGAAAACGATGAAAAGAGAAAGAGAGAGAGAAAAAAATCTATGCATAAATAGGTACACATCCGGCCTCGACTTAGGTGTACATAAGCATACAAAAAAAAGTACGAAAAAGAACAGAAAACGAGAGGGAGAGAGAGAAAAAAAATCGAAAGAAATGACAACTTTCGAGCATGATGATAGAGAATATATTCATCAACAACAGAATATGATGATCAGTTAGTGGGCTTTTCTTTCTTCCTATGACATTATTCATTTTCAAATAGACACTTAACATAAATGACAAACTATGAAATCTAAGACATCGTAAAACAACAACAACAGCAGCAGCAGTAGCGAAGTAAGTTGAGTTTTAACGTCGCCTATCGAATCACACCTTCGGGTTATTGTGTTCGAAAAATGTTTTGATCCGTGTTTTTTGTTATCAATTAATTGATTTGATATGATGATTGTTTTTGCGAATATAAATACTATCCATTGACAAGATGAAATTGATTTTCGAACTCGAACACAATGCTACGAACAGACAATCCTTCGACTTTTCGACAATTCATCGAAGAACCAACGAAAGATGATAATCATATTGTTCAACGAGTCTACAATACATACAAACAAATGCATACATATCAATGTGTAGACTTTGTTCGTCAACAATATGATCGTTGGTTAAAATTTGATCATCAAAACATGTCGATCTATCACGTCTTGGAGCAATTAAATCTTGTTGTTGATGAAAGTGATCCGGATGTTGATGTGCCAAATATCTATCATGCATTTCAAACAGCCGAAGCCATACGAAAGGCCTATCCGGACGACGATTGGTTCCATCTAACCGGTCTTATACATGATTGTGGCAAGATTTTAGCATTATACGATGAACCACAATGGGCTGTTGTTGGCGATACATTTCCTGTTGGATGTCAATTCAGTGATCAAATCGTCTATCGAAAGACGACATTCGAACAGAATCCTGATTTATTGCATCCAGTTTATTCAACAAAATTCGGCATATATTCACCGAATTGTGGTCTCGATCAATGCATGATGTCATGGGGACATGATGAATATCTTTACCAAGTTTTAAACAATCATTCGACATGTACATTACCTGATGAAGGTTTATATATTATTCGATATCATTCATTTTATCCTTGGTTAGAATTTTGTTCGCTCGTTTTTCTTTCTTTCCTTGATAATCTCAGATGATTAATCTTTTAGGCATACAGGCAATGATTATATGTATTTGTGTAATGAAAAAGATGTTCGAATGTTAGAATGGGTTCGACGCTTTCAAAAATTTGATTTATATACAAAAGATGATCATGATTTGCCGGATATCGAACAATTGAAACCGTATTATCTTTCGTTAATTGAAAAGTATATACCCGGTGTTCTTGCTTGGTAAAAAGCAAAAGGTTACACGGAATTTAATCGATTCAAAAGAAATAATAATAATAATAAAATAAAAATAAAATTTTAATTTTTTTTCTTCGCCATACTTTGATTTTATTAATTCAAATAAATAATCAATCGATCCGTATTTCTCTCTCGCTTTTTTCTCTCTCTCTCCCTGGTTTTTTTCCTCTCGTTTTTTTCCTATGCATATTTGAGTGCGTATGCACTCGAATCTTTTTGCTTCATATTCGTGTCAATGCTCTTTACGTGCTGAGACCATAGAAATTCTTCTTGGCAAGAGTTTGTTCTTTTTTTTTCATCATTTTTTTTTACAGATTTCAAAATGCATCATCGATATGGAAGTAATAGTACCAATTCGACAGTATCCTCATCAAGTCGAGGAGTTTTTCTCGGAACAGCAAGAGACAAACGAGAGAAACTATTACGAAAAGCTTATTTTAATCAACAACGTCATGGCATCAGCACTGTTGGATGGCAATCACATAGTCCACCACCACCATCAACACCAACAAACGAATCGACACCGCCAGAATTTCGTTTCTATCGTCAAAATCCTCGAACACATAGTGTTGATAGCATTTCATCATCGATAGCCACATCAACGACGAATACACCTTCGATGTCTGAATATCCAATGCCTCGAACAGCAAGTCAAACAAGTTTAAGTATACATCGTGCAAGTCCTTGTCCATCTGATATGTCATTTTCGTATTCCAATCCGAAATATTTTGTTCGTACAGCTGTTCTACGTCCGGCATCGGCTTTAAAAACAAAAACACCGTTACACTACGAAAATATTATTGTAAGTTTTTATTGATTTATTATTTTTATTTTCAAATTTTCAAATAAACACTTTAGCAGTCATCTTTATTCGACAATAAACAACGTTTAGGCGTTCATCATGACGACGGTCCATTTCGATCGCCAACGCCTGGTCCTGATTTTTCAGCTATTCATCGAGATGCAATAACACTCGACGAATTAATCGATCGATTAACTCCAACACCAACAAGCACACCTGAAGTATTTATTTCTTCTTTCGTTTTTTTATTATCTTTAATTTCATTCTAGATAACATTTCTCTATCCAGCTCTTCTTTGTTGTCGAACATATATAAATCCAACCTTATTATTTAATAAAATTGCACGTGTTGTTTTCAGTAATTTGACACGTTATTCACAAGTAGAAATGAAAATCTATACTTTTTGTTCTAATCATCAAATGAAACTAAAATAGGAACAACGAACTAACCTACTTCTCAATTATTTTTCATTGTTAATTCATTGGACAAAAACATTCTCATATGACTTTCGTACAACATCATTAATGAATCAACTCGAATGTGTAACAAATCAAATCATTAAAATCGATCCAATGTTTGGACCGAATGTTAAATTATTACTTTCAGATATAATGTCGAAAGTAAATGAATTTATTTCTTGTTTCCTTATTTTTTCTATCTTTGAATTCTTTATTCAATAGTTAAATATTCTCGATCGATATGAACAATATCTTCAATTAGTCGAAACAGAAACTGCCAATCGATTGACAACATCTGCGTTAACAGTTGAGAATTTTGAAATATCTCATAAAGAAAAAAATGATATTAATTAGCTTAATTTCAGACGGATATCTACGAGCAATGTCCATGTCCAAAAGAATTCGCTCATCAATTAACACACATCGAACTAGTAAATGCTTTTTTGTTTGCCTGAAAAACAAAAATTAACTCAATTATTGATCTAGGATCGATTGAAAGCTATTGGTGCAGAAGAATTTATTCACATGCGTTCATCAGATTCAGCAAGCGATGCGGATAAAACGAAATCCTCACATTTATGGACATATTGTCTTGAATCATATATTAATTGGAGTAATCGTCTATCATCATTTGTCACAACTGAAATAATCAAACATTTAAAACGACATATTCGAGTGAAACTATTGAACTATTTCATTGATGCAGCTTTGGAATGTTTTAATACGGGGAATTTTAATTCAATGATGGGAATTCTTGGCGGTTTAAATATGTTGCCGATTAAGCGTTTGAAAAAAACGGTAGATCAAACAAAAGAAAATTTGAGATTTATTTTTGATTTTTTGTTCAGTGGAGTAAAGCAAATCGTGCTAAATTGGAAACATTAGAAAAATATATGAATCCTAGTAAGAATTTTTGTATATATCGTTCAATTGTGAAAGCAGCTATGCAACGAGCCGAAAAACATCAATGGCAATCGGGAATGGTAAATGAAATGAAAAGACAAGAAGGCGAAATATTTCATAATTGAATTTATTCTTTTGTATCAAGGTTATTGTGCCATTTTTGAGTATTTTTCTCCGTGATGTTTACTTTATCAAAGTTCGTTCGCAAGATGTAATTAAAAGTGATGACGGAATCGAAGAATTAAATCTTAAAGTAGCTGTTTTTTCTTTTCTTATCAAATTTTTTTAATTAATACAATTGATTGACTAGAAATTCTATATCCTGGCACGTTTTATTTCCGAAGAATTTATGCGATGTAAATCTAGCAAAGTAAAAACAAAATCCAAACTGAAAATTTTCTTTTCATCATATTTTATTACTTAGTGTTCATTTGCTCGTTATGAAAGTATCATTAATTATGTTGTGACAAGTCCTGTATTTAGTGAAGACTGTAGGAAAATTATTAATTTTTGTGTCTGTGAACATTGATTTGTTTTTGTTTAGCTCTCATGGCAGCGAGTTTCGAATGTGAACCACCCGAAACTGAACATGATCGTGAACAACTTCGATCATTACGGTAAACCAGAAAAAAAGCCCAACATTCGATTTCAATTCAATTTTCTTTTACTTTTCGTTTAGAGCTAAATTAGGTTTCTAATAATGTATTATATCAATTCAAACAAGAGAAGAAAACAAAATTCTAAACATATATCGTATAGTAAAACGAGCAATTTCTGACAAGATCATATGAAAATCTATGTAATTTACTATCAATTTGTGTTCTGTTTTTTTTTCTATTTTATTTATAAATAAAAGTCATAAATGATAGTTGGAAAGCAAATTGTCCTCAAAACTTCCAGGAACGGAAAAGATTTAAAAACACACCTCGAAACAAAAAAGAAAAGCGTGTATTTGACAATCGATCCAGGCCATTTAATTTTTATATTTGAAAAAAGTATTAACAGCTTAGATATAAACTAGTATACATCAATAAAAGCTCTATTCTCTGTTTTCGTAATATAATATCTACGACAAGATGAGTAAATTCGAACAGAGTACGATCTGATTAAAATAGTTGGAGATAATTACGTCGATGTTTAATTTTCAAATATATCGTAAATAGAGCACTCAGATTTTATTGACATAATTTCAGTTTTTCATCGGAAATTCATGCCAAATATAATTAGAATCTACTCGACTGAATGTCACTTTTTAGATTAAAGAGATGAAAAGATCAGTTGTTTTTATTATTGCAAACTTGTTATATACGCTGTTTTTGCATAGATCTTTGGAATAAAAAAAAACATCAAGCTATTGGTAAGCTTATCTATTCGATAATATTTTCATCGAAATAACCGGAAATCTAAACTGTTTATATAAGATATATGATTACTAGATGATGTCTGGCAACACCTATCGAATTTATTTATTTATTCTTTTTGCTTCAATGCTAATAATCTCAGAGATATGATTCAGATAGTCAATGAGAAATGTGTTTTTCTTTCTTTTTCTCTATTTATTAAAGTTTTTTTTGCACCGTTAAGAATTAGTTTTGATAGAATTTTTAAAAGAAAATTCTTTTGGAAAGACGAGTGAGCAGTTGTCAAGGTATTAGCACATCATCGTGTTTTCTTTTTGTTCTATGTTGTCTTTTGCTTCTACTTTTCTCTCCCTCTGTCTATCTGTCTGTCTTCCGCATCTGTGATTTACAGGAAATGTAACATAATTCAAGAATATTTTGTGATTACTATTCTGCCCACCAATGAACACTAAAGAATGTGTTTTTTTTCTCTCCCTATCTATCTCTTTGTCTTACGATTATACTTGATCTGCATATTCATATTTCACTTATTTCTCAGTTAGAAAAAAAAAGAAAGAAAAGGAGGATTTCTGTCTACTTAAGATTCAATTAATATGCTTGTGTGTTAATAATTAGTTTTCTTTTTCTCTTATCATTATGAAATACGTTTTGATTTCATTAATTAAAATATTCTGAATTATCATAAAAAACAAAGAAAAAAGGAGGTAATCTTAATTTTTACAATAGAGAAGGTGTGAACAAAAAAAATCTTCAGAAGAAAGAGAGAAAGAAAAAATATTTGAATAGAATTCATCAGCACGTTCTTCGTCTTAATTTCTATTGATTTCAACGAGAAATCTACTTGTGATTTCATTCGAGTGAATAAATGTTTAGTTTTCTACTCCGGAAATTTCTCGACGAGTTTTCTTTTTCACTCGTTCTCACGTCAGATTCCGTTTGTTGAAATAGAAATCGGATTGAATTTCTTCTTCTTTTCAAACTATTCATCATTGACAAACAAATCAAGCAGAGTTTCTTTTTGTTTTTTCGATCCAGTCAGATAGTAAAATACAGAAAATGACTTTTATTCCTCAGAGAATATCTCGTAGTTTCTTTTTCCAATAGTTTGAAAGTTTTTATTTTTAATGTTTTGTTGGATATTAAGATACTTGAAAGTCTCCTCGTCATTTGAAGAGAATAGGTCTGCGTTTTTTTTTCTTCTCGATTCGTTGTCGTAGGTTGCTTTTCATATGCATGCGTACGTACGTGTTTCAGACAGAAAATAAGACAGATAGTTCGAGTTGATAGCTGACAAATATCCTTTTTTTTCTCTCTTTTCTTGTCCCAAAAAAGAAAACAAATACATTGGAATATATCGTCATAGATTATTTTGTTCCTGTTTGTACATTTTTATACACTAATCTCAATGGTATTGTCGCGAATATGTTACAATAAGAGAGAACGATGTGCCGTTGTTTTATATTCTAATTACTTAGCGTTTTTCTTTTTTTGCCTCGTTTTACGAGAGAATCAATGCAAAAATAGAATAGAAAAAAAACGAGATGAAAGATGTTTGCTAGAGAAAATGACAAGAGACGATGATGACGGGACACATAAAGACTGCTGTCGCCGCCTCGTTCTCTCTCTCTGTCTCTTTCTCTCCCCCTCTATATGCATGTGTATGTGTTTCTCTCGAAAAGTTTTCTTCTTCTTCTTCTTTTTTTCATATCGTACTTGGTCTTTACTCTGTGTTTTCCGTTCTTTGCTAATACAAGTAGACACAACGATATAGTCTTAAATACGAAGAAACTAGCAATGTGTGTATTCTTGTACTATCTACGTGAATTTGTTTGAATCATTTATTTATTAATCGATATTTTCTTGATCTTTCTTCTTTTTTTTTTCTATTTAAAGATTTTTCTTCTTCTTATCGTTTGATATTTGTGTGCGTGATCACAAAGACAAAATGAATATGTCGTCACCACAAATGATTGCCGATGAACCTCGTTCCTTAACACCGGAACCAAGTCATCAAGGTACTCGAACTCCACGTCGAAGTCATGTGTCGATTGCATCAAGTAAAAGATTATCGATCAATGCTGGTGGAACTAGTTCAACGAAGGTTAAACAAGGCATGTTTCGTCGAGCTGTACCACATATGCCGCGTCCTCTAGCATTTATCTGTTTTGCTTTAAACCTTATATTGCCGGGCACAGGTAAGAATAATAATATGATTTCATTGTTTTCCAATGAGTCTATAATAGACAAAGAAAGATCTCGCGAATGTTTTTTTGACATATTTCATCAGAAAATTTGCTTTTAATCTTGATTACTACCATGCAAACGCTTGTTTCCAATAGTAGAGACTCATCAATATTGTTTTTGCAAAGATTTACTTGACACGCGGGTTTGTGTTTCCTTGAATATGATTGTTTGTTGTTGTTGTTGTTGTCGTTGCTGTTACTGCTATTATTATTATTATTATTGACTTGATTTTCACGCATATATTATGGTAAATCCATCGTTTTACTCATTCCGAAAACAACAATTCCATACTTTCTTTCGAAATCAATTTTGAAGATAACAATTGATAGATAGACAGATAGAGGAAATAAGGTAATATTCTATATCCGTCATCGTGTCTATACAGTCAGACATACATATATATATATATATATATATATGAATGATATCTGTCAACGAAACAATTGATCGTATCCGTTTACTATGTGAATTGCATTTTCAAGAATGATAAATGAGTTCATTTATATATTCATTAAAAAGGGAAAAAAATTGTTTTCCGTATTGGTTTTCTTCTTTTCGGGTAACTTTGCCGATTGAATTTCATTAAGATTATACTCGATTTCATTCGATATCATCTTAATGATCAAATATCTCCTATCGAACAGCAGCAGGCGAAGAATCTCTTTCGACATTCTCGATAGAATTCATGTTAACATCATTAAATTATAGTGTCACATAGACAAGAGAAGAAAGGTTAATATATCGAGAAAGATGACGAACGAACGAACTGTATATATCCTGTCGAAAAAAAAAGAAAAATTAATTAGGAAATCAAGTAGAAGAAATTTTGCATATGTATAGACATCTAATTAATTCACTGAATTTATATACTATATTTTCTTTTTTTGTCTTTTATAGGAACGTTGATCAGCGCATTTGCAGTGTTCTGTTGTGGGAAACATGATCATGAAAAGAATATTGTTGCCTTTTTCTATAATCTTCTTGCTGCTATACTTCAAAGTGCAACAATTTTTATACTTGTCGGATGGATTTGGTCAATAAGATGGGGCATACTCTTCGTTCAATTATCAGGTAAGAAAATGAATAGATTCTTCGTTGATTTGTTTTTCTTATGCAAAAAGAAATGTATGCAATTTATTCTTTTATTCGAAACGAAGAGTGTCAGAACGATTTAACATATCTCACAATCGGAAAATATACAAAAAAGAAAAGAATAAATGAATTGTTAGATTTTTCAAGTGAAAAATTAGATTTACGATCGGATCAATAAGAAAAAAAGATGAAACCCGGATTGTTATTATTCGTTTATGAGACCGATTCAATAATCAAGGACAGATAGTAGACATCAGATATATATGAGATAATAGAACGAGTGTCACTCAATTAGAAGCGCTTGTCGAAACAGCCTTCTTTTCTTTATATAGCTATTTAGCTGTATCATGCTGACAACAACGATACTTTAGAGATGTATACATAGACATAGTTTCGTGTTCTGATGAAAATCTCGATAATAAAAGCTATGTTTTCTTTTTAGTTTCCATTAGAAATAAGATATATGATAAAGAACTCACTTGTGATAGAAAGAAAAATCGAATAAAAAAATAATATATAGATGTATATTCGTCCATCGAGGGAAACGCACAAGGAAAACGTTTTTTCTCCGACCCGAAACTATCGGATGCATGCAGAAATGTTCGTCAATCAAGAACAACGATCGATTATTATCATTATCGTAAAGTAGCATTTGAAGAGCTTCGGAAATGCCAGTAAATCATTGCAGGGAGAAAAAACTGAAATAAAAAAACGAAGGAGAGAAAGGTCTTATTTTAAATGGAGAGAAAAAAGCTTCCTCATGTTTAATTAAGTAGAAAACGCGAACAACGACAGAAAGCTTTTATTTACACATCCTACATAACTGCGCATAACCGAGATCGAATATTTAATTAAATCAATATTCGAACTGTCATTTCAACGGAAATGATCTTATTCTCTCGATTCATTGTCTTAGATCGATTAAATTGCTAATTAATCATGATTGTTCAATTGCGTATAAATAATAATAAAAGACAGCAATGAGAAAATAATGATTGACATTTCGACTTTCTTTTTATGGATTAAATCGGTTGATATCTCGATTATTTATTTACTTAAGAATACTATTTTATTCTTTGTTGACAAATCATGTTCGTCTATTTATCAATGTTTATATTCTTCGGCATTTTTTTTCTTTTAGGCAATAAAAATATAGTAACACAACCTACACCATTCTACGTTCGTCGTCAATCGAGCGTCGATACACATATGCAACCATTTCTAACTCAAATGGTAGCACCACGAGTACCGCCCGTATTAGAGGATAAAAATGAAGCAGATGTGGTATGATGATTAGTTAACAAAACAACATCTTTTCCTTCAAAATAATATATATATATACATATAAAACGAACAGCAGACCTTGACACATATACGTATATATTCGAATGAATTCAATTCATACTTGTGTAGAAACCAAAAGCGCAAGTTTTTGAAATATCGAGCTAAACTGTGATAAGTTCGACAAGTTAGAAATCGTCATGATTAATTATGATTATGATTATTATTTATTTATTGCACGATGAAATAAACAAACAGTTTTCTTTTCTTCTTTCGTTTTTTTTTCTGTCTCTCTACTTTTTTTTGTTCGAAAAATATGTTAGTTCGTATTTTTTATTGTACGAAATACAAGAATAACAGGCGTGGAAAGATTATTTAATGATGAACGAATAGTTTCATTGACATTTTCTAAATCTTGACCATTTAAACAAACTGATACTAATTGAAAATCATTCAAAAGAAAGAAATCAATTAGATTTGTTATTGAACAAGTACGTAAATCCCAAGAGAGATTGATTTTCGGTGGAATATCAAATTGAAACGTTGATTTGCATATCCATTCTTGATCGTTTTCTTGTCGATTTTCTGATGAAATCAATTGAAATTTGTCTTGATTATTCGGTTCAGCGATTGTTTCAATACGAATAAACGAATCAGGCATGAGATACAATGCAAAAAGACCTGTCTGAGATCGAAGTGTTTGTTGGATATTTTTGATAAATTGTTCACGTTCAAGATTAGTAATTAAATGATGAAATGTTCCAGCTGGTAGAAGAATACAATCGATTGATTGTTCAGGAAATAATCGAGCAAAATTCGTTAGATTTTCATGAATAAATTCAATTGAATGTTTTGTTTCATCATTTAATTTTTCTCTCGCACGTTTTAACATCATTTCTGAATGATCGATACCAATGAATTTCATATTTAAATTTTTAAAATATTCGCGAAAATAAAATAAATTCTCTCCTGTTCCGCAGCCTAATTCAACAACAATTGAATCTTGCATTATTGTTCGTTTTATAATTTCAATGTAAACATCTTTGACTGTACTTGTCCAATAAACATCAGTTGGAATATGTTTAGCAACAAATTCATCGTAATAACGTGAAAAATCTTCGTTATCATACGCATACGACATTTCGATTGACTTCACTTAACTTAACTTACCACAGATAAAGTCTAAAGAACCAATACTTACGTGTCTCCTTTAGATGCCACTAAAATCTAATTTAGTAAATAATAAAAAAAGAAAGCATGAGTAACTATGTTTTTCGAAATTCGTTCGTTGACATAAACTCTTGTCTATTTTTTTTCATTCATTATGACGAGAAAATTCAGTGAAATTAAAATGAAAACAATTTTGGCAAATATATCAGAAAATGAATTATTCGTTTGTTCATTATGTGGTTGTATGTGTACGAATCAAAATAAACATCAATTAGTTTCAACGAAATGCGGACATTTATTTGGCAAAAATTGTATAAGAAAAGCAATTAAACAAACAAATCAATGTCCGATTTGCTCGAAAATATTTGAAGTACGACGTGATAAACAATTACGAACAATGTGTTTGTCGAGTGTGGTTAATATATTTCCGTATGAAATCCTTCAAATGAGAGACGAACGAAAACAATTACGAAAACAATTAAATCAAATACAATCAAGACTTGAACGAACAAAAACGAAAATCGATATTAATCGACGATATTTGAGAAAAATGAATGAACGAATTTTTCATTTATGTCAACGGAAACGTTTAACTAACCACATTCATCACCGGTGACATTGAAATTTTGATGAGTACCAGCTGGAATTTCACCGTTCGGATTTTTCTTTCGATTTTTTTCACTTAATTTTTGAAATAATGGTTCAGCATTAGACACTAATTGAGTGACTTGTTCATGTGCTCCACCAATTTTGACTCCACTATGTGCACAACAGATGTTATCAAAAGTCCAATCATTGAGCAGTGTTTTCATCCAATCTCGAAATTCGAATGGTGCTTCAGCCGTTGGATAGAGACCTGGCCCTTTAATCGACGGTTGAAATGCCATTGAACCATGTTTAAAACCAACGAGTTTAAGTAGAAAACCTGGATGATCACCGTAGATAATCGTATCGTCGACATGTAGAGTTCGAGACGAACGATGATAGACAAATACACTTGAAAAATGATTGTTCGATTCTGGCAAAGGATTAACGAATTCAGCACCTTGTTTGTTTTTTTGTTGTTGATCAAAACAAAAAGAATATTATTTTAATCAAGCAAAAATCAATGTCTACCTGCAGGAATCCGCATTTCTATTTCAGGTTCCCATTGGCTTCTGACGCTACAATCTCCTAATGAACCTGCCCATGGTATGTCAGTTAATCGTCTCAAATGACGTGGTGTTCCGTAATATGCTGCATTTGGATACGCTTGATAGAAAGCTGGAAAAGCAATTGTATGAAATGGATGTACGCCAAGAACGGCTTCGATTTTTTCGCCATTATTTGTTAGCTGATCGATAGAAGCTCGTGTTTGATCAGTGAGAAGAACTGTATCGATAACAAGAAATCTACCATTATTTAATCGTATTAATGACATTTGCGATCCAAGATCAGCGAAACCTGCGAATAATTTGAAATTAACTCGAATATTCCAGAAATTATTCGCAACTTCGAAAAGTTCATTCTTTTCAACATGAACTGGAGCTGTGCCTGACGCCGACATCGCACGAAAAAAAATACAATCTAAAATTTGTTTTTTTTAATATCGAGTCGTTTAGTATATATACAAATAAACGCAATAATAATGCAGAACAATAGCGGGGAGAAAAATTACCCATGCAGTAACTACCCTGTTTTTGCCTTGTCATGCACAGGTATGCGTGTTGATAAAGAAAAAACATAATAAAACACGATTCTATTTTTGCCTTGAATAAATATTTAGAGCTAATTGAGATAGATGTCAGTAATTGAACATTTGTTTTCAAACTGTCTTTCATAATACTGCTTGATATTTATTATTGAAAAGAAAGAGAAAAAAAGTCCAAATCAAACACACGTATATCTTTCACACGCTCACTCTAATACTATGAGCTGGATGACAGCAGAGCAAAACGAAAAAAGAAAAGAGAGAGAGAGAGAGAGAGAAAGAGATTAATCAAGACGAAAGAAAAGAAAAACCAAAATAACAAGTCTAAACACGAAACGTATAAAAACGTTTGATATTATTTGCGTAAAAGACTGAAACGAGAGAAGAGAGAGAGAGAGAGAGAAGAGGACAGCACAAACAAAAAAATAAAATGAAATAATAGTTAAAATGAAAGAAAACCTGCGTTGGTGATATGACAGTTAACAAAACGTACAACGAGCAATCAAATTCCCGTGAACAAAATCGTTCATATGATTTGAATAGTAGTTTATGTTTCCTGAGTATATAAATGACTGTTATATCTCCAATCATCATACAGGCCTGACTAATGGACGTATAAATGATTAAGATAAAACTATGAAAATGAGAACAAAAAAGAAAGAGAGAGAGAAAGAAAAAGACAAAAGATGTTTTCTAATGTTTTTTCAATGTCTGTCCAACGTAATAGTTTCCATTTTGATAGCCACCTTGTCCACTACCTTGATGAGTCTTTAAACAAACTGTACAACGGCTAATCTTGTTTCTATGATTGCCCGATTTTAATGTTTCTTGACGTGGTACTTCGAATTGATTATTTTGATCGATAACTGTCATCCAATAACTGAATTTATTAGCATAGTACATGCAATTGCCATCGGTTCCTGAGCATTCAATGAATGGTGTTGCACGAAAATCTTCGAGACATGAACCAGGACTTGATAGTGATTGACCACCGCCTTGAGCACCACGGCCAAGATGCTAAACACACGAATATTTTGTTGATTTTCTCCGAAACAAAAAAAAACGATGAATTTTATTTACCATAACAAAACTGTAACCTTGCCAAAGAATATTCCAACCATTTGGACATGGTGGTGGTGTCATCGATAAACTATGGAATGACATAACATTGGCAGGTGCTTCACAGACAGCACAACGTGAAATATATGGTCGAATTTGATCACGTTGAACGGGCATCATTGGCATGGGTTCAGTTGTTGATAAGTAATATGTTAAATCATTTGTTTGACCATAATAACAAACATTGGTATGATCACAACGTAGATATGGCAGAGCAGAGAATTTTTGTAGACATGAACCAGCTGAGCCAAGATCTTGATGGTAACCATGATCATTACCTTGCATCATTAGTAAACTGTAACCATCCCAGAGTTTAACCATTCCAGATGGACATTCAGGTACTTGAGCTGATTGTGAATGACGAACGACGAGAAAGCCTGTTCGTTGAAGGCCAGGACCAGCTGGACCAGGAGGACCACCTGCACCTGGAGGACCAGCAATACCGGCTACACCTGGCAAACCTGGGGTACCCTAAAGAATAACATAGATTTTTTTCTTGTATAAAGAATGTCATTTATCTCGAAAGAGAAGTCTTCTACTTACACGTTCACCTTTAGGTCCAACATAACCTGGCAGACCTGGTTGACCCGGTTGTCCTGGTGGACCATTTTCTCCTCGTAGACCTTGTGAACCTAACAGTAACGACACATCAAAATTGATAAATTCCGAAAAACAAAAAACTTTAAAACATACCTGGTGGTCCTTGAAGACCTGGCAGACCTTTACAATTAAAAATAAATAAATAAATAAAAGTTAAAAATAATGATTTCAATATTTTACCTGGTAAACCGGCTGGACCTTGATCACCTTTCATGCCGGGTTGATTTAGTTGTGGTGGTGGTTGAATACAGTCACCTCGAAGACCTGGAGCGCCTGGTAGACCTGGTGAGCCTGGACGACCATCAAGACCACGATCACCTTTCATTCCTGAAAGACCTGGAGCACCTGGAAGTCCGCTGTTTCCTGAAATATTGAATATCATATGTTATTATATTTCATCTTTTCACTAAAATCATTAGAAACTCACCTTTCTCTCCTGCAAAACCTGGTTGACCTAGAGAATTTCCAAGTAAAAAACAAAATATATTCGAATGAATGAATGAATGAATGAATAAAGAGAACAAACCTGGCATTCCAGCGAAGCCACGATCACCTGGAAGACCTGGAGCACCATTACTACCAGGAAATCCATCACGTCCTTTAGCACCTGGGAGACCGGGTAAGCCGGGAGCACCTGGTAGACCTATTGAAAACAGAAGAAATATTTACTTCTAAGGATTTCAATCAAATCTTGTAGACGAACCATCTTTGCCTGGGGCACCAAGTGGGCCTATATAAATATACGATATGATACACAAAAAGAAAACTACAGAGAAATAGAATGTTTACCTGGTAAGCCGGCTGAACCTGGAAGGCCAGGAAGACCAGCATCTCCTTTCTATAAACAAATATTTTCGTTTTAAATATATCAAAAAAAAAAGGAAAGATGAACCACATACTTGTCCTGGGATAGGAGCAGCACAATCACGACCTGGATTACCGGGTGGACCGGAGAAACCTGAATTTCTTTAAAGAAAAACATCAATACAATTATTTTTATCATATTCGCTTCTGTAGAAATCTTACCCTTTCTCTCCTGGAAGACCTGGTAAGCCTGAAATATTGACAAGACGAGAAAACATTGTTAACTTGAATTTCGATTCATTTCTATCTTACCATCTCGACCTGGTGAACCTGCTTCACCTTTTGGACCAGCTGTAGCATAACCTAATATTACAAACAAGCATAAATATTATGAATCGAACAATAATTTTCTAGTTGATATTTACCTGGTTCACCTTTGTGACCTGGTAAACCTGGTAAGCCTATAAAACACAAATAAAGTCATGTTTTTTGTCAATTTTATTTCGATGAAACATCATACCAGCATCTCCTGGAAGACCTGGGGCTCCATTTAATCCTGGTGGACCTAAACGAATAATTTACGAAAGTATTACTTTGCGTTTTCCGCAGTGTTAGGATACAATACCATTGGATCCTGGTAAACCTGGTTGGCCAGCTTCGCCTATAAGAAAATAATGTTGACAATTGGAACTACGAGATAGAAAGACACGAACCTTTAGCGCCTGGAAGTCCACTGAGACCAGATGGACCTGGTGGACCAAGGGGACCAATTGGACCTGGTAAGCCTATTTTGACATGAACGATATAATGATTGGCAGATGAAAACAAAATGTTGTCGTTTTACCTGGAACACCAGCAGCACCTTTAGCTCCCGGAGCACCTGGATATCCATTGAGACCACGATCACCTTTAATACCTGGTAAACCAGCACCACCATCACGACCTGGGAAACCTGCTTCACCTTTAGCTCCTGGTAGACCTGAAAGAATACATAACATAATTCGTAGAAATTCAATCGTTGTTCATTGCAGCAGTTGCTTACCATTGATGCCTGGTGGTCCATTCAAACCTAAATTTACAGATTAAGATAGGTTTTGTTATTCTGCATAAAATGAATTATGTTTATCTTACCTGCTGGACCAGCTTCTCCTTTAGGTCCTGGAAGACCACTGTATCCATTTTCACCTTTTTGTCCTGCGATGCCAGGAAGACCGGGTGCACCTGAAAGAAGTGATTTTAGTATGCAGTACATATGGATTCATTTATTTTACCTGGCAATCCACTTGGGCCAGGTAAACCCTATTGAAATAAGAAGAAAAAATAAATGTAAACTATCAAATAGTGTCGAACGAATGAAAATTTACTCGTTCGCCCGGTAAGCCAGGTGGTCCTAGAATTAAAGATAAAATTGAATAGATTCAATGTGATTGCATAGTCAACTTACCATTGCTTCCTGGAAATCCACGTTCACCAGCAGCTCCGGGAAGACCCGATGGTCCTGGAAGACCTGGTTCACCAATAGCACCTTTGATACCTGTTTGACCGATAGCACGTTCACCTTTAGCACCTGGAAGACCCGGTAATCCATCTTTACCAGCTTGTCCTGGAAGGCCTGGTGCTCCTGGAAGACCTGGTGGTCCGCTAAAAAAATTGAATACGAATAAATCTATGCAGCAAAACATGAATATTCATTTTTTTTACCGTTCTCCTTGCGGTCCACGTTCAGCAGCTGAACCCTAATAAATGAATTGCATTGAGCAAATCGAATCACGTTGATTTTTCAAACTTACTGGTTCTCCTTTTTGACCTGGAAGACCTGGAGCACCTGAGAAACCTCGATCACCACGTTGGCCTGGGATACATGCTGTACATGCTTGACCTGGTAGGCCAGGAAGACCTGAATTAAACGAACGGAAATAGATCGACAATCGAACTGAAAATATCATTCTTACCTCGATCACCTTTAAATCCTGATGTGCCCTAAAGAAAATAATAGAAATGAATTAACATCATAAATCGTTTTCTCTCTGTTTGATTTTGTATTACTGGAAGGCCTGGTAAACCGCCTGGACCTTGTGGTCCTGGGAAGCCTGGAACACCTTTGTCGCCTGGTAAACCTGGTGCACCATTCAATCCCGGAGCACCATTCAAACCACGATCGCCTTTAGCACCTGGAAGGCCTGGTAGGCCAGGTTGTCCACTTGGTCCACTACAATCAATATGATTCATCAATACAAAGAATTATGTTTAAACATGGAAACATACGGTAGACCAGCAAATCCTTTTTCTCCAGCTGCACCTGGGAGGCCTGGTGCGCCGAGTTGACCCGGAAGACCTTTAAAATGATAGAAAGAAAATCATAGAACATTTTCTCGTTATATTCAGTTGCGTATGTACCTGGTAGACCTAAAACGAGATAGAACAGACGAGTTAATTTTATGAAAAAAACAAAGAAATTAAAGTGATAACTAACCGTCAACGCCGGGTGGACCTGGTGGACCTATGAGAGAAAGAATAACAATACATAGAAGAAATGATCGAAGTTGATTTGTTAAATTTACCTTGATCACCCTTTTGTCCGCCAAGACCTGGTTCACCACGATCACTAAGAAAAAGAGCATCGATGAATGCAATACTCTTTGTTTTCGATGAAATTCACTTACCCCTTGATGCCAATTGGACCTGGAAGTCCATTGACACCGGGTAGACCAGCTTCTCCTACAAAACGAAGAATATATCAATTCAATAAAAATTCTCTTTATATATGAAATATACCTTTCATTCCAGGTAAACCAATTTCACCTGATGTGCCTGGTAAACCTGGAAAACCACGATCGCCTGCAGGGCCAACAGGACCTGGAGCTCCTGGAAAGCCTGGGCCTGGAAGACCTGGTTCACCTTTTTCTCCTGTAAAACAAATCATTCATCAATTTCTGTTGTATTCTATCGTCGAAACAAAAACTCACCTCCACGTCCGGGTAAGCCTGGGGCACCATCTACGCACGGAATAAATATATAGAATTTTTGTTATTCAAAAATCAAATGAATATTTACCGAATCCTTTAGGACCTGGAATACCTGGTGATCCATCACGGCCAGGAAGACCTATAGAAAAATAGACATTTATTTTTATATTTTGCCGAGAAGTTGAGATCGAGAAACACACCTGGTTCACCACGATAACCTAAAGAAAAGAGATTTTATGATAATTATCACGAATTGTTTTTTTTTATAATTTACCTGTAATGCCTTTTGGACCTGGAGTGCCTGGAAGACCTGGTAGACCTGCATCACCTTTCATTCCGGGTGTGCCTGGTAAACCTGGTAAACCATTTGGACCCTTTACAAAAATAAATACAAATTAGACTTGACCATTCTTCATCGAAGAAGAATGAGAACTTACTTGTGAGCCTGGTAATCCTGGAGTGCCTGGGAAACCACGATCACCTTTTTCGCCTTGTGGGCCAGGATATGACGCTAGATTTTGTGGTGCAGCTCGACCTGCAAATAAATACAGTAGAAACTTTCGAAATATAGTCAATTATCGAATTATACCTGGTTCTCCTTTGGCACCTGGAAGACCTTGTGGACCCGGAATACCTAAACGAACACGCCAATGAAAAACAAATAACCACTGAAAGAACTAGAAAACATACCAACTGGGCCAGGAATACCCTTTTCTCCTCGTTCACCTGGCAATGTAGCACCTGGTGGACCAATGTCACCCATCGGACCTGGGCTACCTGGTGGACCTGCTTGTCCTGGATAACCAGCATCACCCTAGATTATCAAAGAAACATATTTTTATGTTCGAACTGGTCAAAAAAAAACGAGATTTACTTTTGGACCAACTGGTCCAGCAACACCTGGTTGACCATCACGACCACTATAGCCTGGTGCACCTTTTTCTCCACGATCACCTTTCAAACCGGGGAGACCTAACAAAAAACAAACAAAACAATCAGTTAAACTTCCTTCTAATAAAAATGAATCTTGCCTGGTGTTCCTTTTTCACCAGAAATGCCTTGAACTGACGAGACACGAGCTGGTTCACCCTATTCAAAAAGAAATTGTGTATGTTTTCAATGAAATTCTTCGTATGTTTACCTTTTCTCCCTTTGCACCTGGTACACCATCGTTACCATTTCGGCCCTAATTGAATAGATATTATTCGTATTTCTCTTAAGCAACAAGTAAACTTACTGGTGCACCTGCTTGACCAACATTACCAGGATAACCTTGTGGACCAACATCACCACGATCACCTTTTTCCCCACCTATACCACGTTGACCAGGTGTTCCTTGATGAAAAAAAAATTCAGGTACATCTATCTTTTAATTAAAATCAGAACTAACCTGCTTCTCCTGGAAAGCCTGGTTCACCTTTGCTACCTTTCAAACCATCACGAGCACCACAAACACCATCGAGACCTAGTATGTCGTTTATGTGAATTTCATTTTTTTGTGCGTGAAGAGTTAAACTTACCTCGATCACCTTTTTCTCCTTTCATACCAGCAATACCCTGAAAGCCTGGTGCGCCAGGAACACCAGGTGGACCGACTGGACCTTGTGGACCAGGAAAGCCAGCAGATGTTGATGAATTGCCAGGTAAACCAGGAAGACCACGTAAACCTCGTTCACCTATAAATTGCATGTATCATTATTGAAATATTTCGATAATTAGCTGTTCTTACCTTTAGCTCCTGGAAGACCAGATTGACCTGGATAGCCATCAATACCAGGTGGACCAGATATAGAACGACCAGGTTCACCTAAATGAGATTCATTTGATAGAATTGAATTTCTTGCCAGAGAATTTCTAGTGCATACCTTTAGGACCAGGTTCACCTTTAGCACCACGATAACCTTGTGGACCAGGGAAGCCAGCTGAACCAGGATCACCTAAAAGAGATAACATTTTAAAAAAATCTTTTATTGAATATTTCAATATCTTACCATGTCGTCCACTGTCTCCTTTTTCTCCTTTAATACCATCACGACCAGCTGTAATAAAAAGAAAAGATAAAATATAGATATTTTCATAAAGAATATAAAGAATACTCACGTTGACCAGGACTACCAGGTAAACCATCGAAACCACGATCACCTTTGGGACCTTGAGTTCCAGGTAGACCCTATAATATGCAATACGATTGTTATTATGTTTTTCATTTATCGTAAAACTACTCACCGATGGGCCAGGATAGCCGGGTGCACCAGGTGGACCGCGTTCTCCTTTAGCTCCCTAGAGAAACAAAAACAAATATTTAAAATCATTATATGAATATGTGTATGATGAACTTACAGTTGCTCCGGGTAATCCTGGTGATGCATCGCCTCCTTGATCCTATTGAAAGAAAAAGGTTATGAAAAATTAATTTCTAAAGACACTTACTGGTAAACACATGCCAGGCATACCAGGAAAACCACGATCACCTAAATACAAACAAACAAAAAATGAAATTAAGACAAAAACGAACTGTTGAAACAGACCTTTTAGACCAGCTGCTCCGTTTTGACCGGGTAGACCAGGACTGCCCTATAAATAAAAATAAAAGAGATTGTTGCATTTATGTGATTTTTCTCAGATCACATACAGGTTGACCAGGATAACCAGGGCTACCACGATCACTAAATACGAAAAATCAAATGAATATGTATATTTATTCTTCAAATAACTATTAATAATAAAATTACCCAGCTTGACCAGGAAAACCAGATTGACCAGGCATACCAGTAGGACCCTGTGTTTAATGAAGAAATCGTATCGATTCAAGTGAACTTGTCAAAACTTACACGTGGTCCAACAGGGCCAGGGATACCTTTTTCACCGGGCGCACCTGGTGGCCCAGCTGAGCCAGGAGCACCTGGATAACCGATTTCTCCAGGTTCACCTTTATGACCCATGGCACCCTACGGAAAGAACAAAGCCGATGAAATAAAATAGTTTTCTTTTCATTAATCGAAAAACATACTTTAGGACCAGGAAGACCAGGAATTGATATTGGTGTATAACTGTAGTTGCCCGTTATTTCAGCCATAGATGGTGTTGAATAGGGAGTGGATGAACCCTAGAGCAATTTAGAAATTAAACTCTGACAATATTTGCACGCAATTTAACTTACTGGTTCTCCTTTTTGACCTTTTTCGCCACTAAGACCGACACCTGGATTGCCTGGTCGGCCAGATTCACCACGGTCACCTTTTTGACCCTTTAGAAAAAAACAAAGAAAACATCATATTTACAAAAAAAAAACAAACTTATTAACACTTACTTCACGGCCAGGAAAGCCAACTGTACCCGGGCTGCCTGGAATACCTGCTGCACCAGGAGGTCCCTATCACACGCACAACAAAAAACAATATGTTTTCTTTTGAAAAATTGATCAATACTTACAGCTGTACCAGGAAGACCTGGAGGTCCCATTTCTCCCTAAGAAATAGATCAATTTTTATTAATATTCATTCAATTTTCATTCGAAAAACTTACAATTTCGCCTTTGAATCCAGGTAATGCTTGTGCAGGTTCGCCTAGGAAAAACACAGATTATATTTCAAAACTATTTCTTTTTCTTTCGTACCTTTCGGTCCTCTTGCTCCAGGTAAACCTAAAATGAATGAGAAAAAAAATCGAATGTTTACAAAAGAACTGCTTGTTCATTTCGTCAATTTACGCACCAGGTTCACCGGGACGACCGGGCTAAAAATAAATAAAAATTTATCATTTTTGAAATTCAAAGAAATCGTTATATATTACCTGTCCATTGAATCCTGGTCGGCCAGATTCTCCCTTAAAAAGAGAAAGAACAAAATAAAAATATATGCATGTAATTTCAATCATGTCATACTTTAGTTCCATTGCAACCATCACGACCAGGTAAACCTGAAAGAATAGTTTGTTTTGTTTAAATTTTGTTACACATTTTGATCATTTACCTTCAGGTCCCTAGAAATATTTAAAAAAATAAATGAATTAGTTTATTCGATCAATAAAATCGAAATGACTTACTCTTGGACCAGGTAGACCAGGAAGACCAGGATGACCTAAACGAGAAAACAAAACGTATGATAAAACTGAAAGAAAATGAAATTAAATCAATACGTACCAGGCATACCGGGTTCACCGGGTCGTCCCTATTAATTTAAGAAAAGAAAATTGCTCATAATTCTACTAATGAGATCCAATCGAAATACTCACTCTGTCACCTTTTTGACCGGGTAGACCAGGTAATCCACGATCACCTTTTTCGCCTTTCATACCCTCAGGACCTAAATAAAATTCAATCGAATGATATTTTTCAGCGATCGATTGTTTTTACCTTCGGGACCAACAATACCATCTGAACCACGAGCACCTGCAGGGCCCATTGGACCAGCTGGACCCTAGATAAACAATTGCGTAACATAAAAATAATTTCAATGAATTCAATCGAATCAGTTTACTTGATCGCCTTTTTGTGCTATACAAAAACATGGCTGATTGCAATTATTACAATCGCCAGTCTTAGGATTTCGTGGTTGATATTGGGACGAACCGTAACCTGGTGCAAAAGCATAACCTGGTGGTGGTGTTACGGTATTGGAATCGTTGTACTAGAAAGTCAAACAATAACAATCAAGACATTTGTATATGCATCACGATAGATATTTATTGAAGTCATTCTCTTCGATTTCTAAATTGCCTGTAAACTGTTTATTATATCATCGATATAAATGCCTTTCTGCTTGTGTAGATATCTTCCTCTGATGTGCTTATTCTATTGCGGCATTTGCATTCACGCTGTTATCCGTCTATTCTAGCATGGAGAATGACAAAATAATTAGTATCTATAATGACCAAGCAAGTCACTCAATCACCAGCACATCATCGCTCAATTGACTAGAACGTATATATATATATATATATATATTGCATGTATACATAGCCGTTTTTTACGCACTCATGCCGATGGAAAATATGCCTGAACTGTTTATTCACAGTAGTTGGCTGTTTATTCTCTCAACAAGAATTCGTCGTAATGATTGCATCATTAGTACACGTGAATAAAATATGTCTATCTCAAACATTTCTTTTTTTTTTCAAATACTTACTCTTTGTTGAGCATTGCTTGTCTCGGTTGAAATTGTCAGGATCAATACAAGTACAATGGAAACATAATTAAGCCTAAATTAAACAAAAAGAAATCAAATCAAATCAAACTTTAATAAAACTATTCGTATATGAATAACAAGACTATGATGCAATCCTTATATATGCATTCCTTACATACGCATTCTTCGTTGATATCCTCGAGCTTATCGAATCTATGATAGTTTCCATTGATTACTGATAAATAGAGAAAATCAAAACCTATTGCCGTCTCATTATTTGTGAACATTGGCAAATAGCTTGTCATACATTACATAAATATATCTATCTATATTATATGTGTATATACATCGAGAATAAGATAGATATCATTTTGAATACGACTCTACACGGTGTAGATGATCGATGCATAAATCATAAAACTTTTCTTTTTCTTTTTACATATAATGCATTACTAGTTCAAAACTTCTTATCAGTCATTCACACTTCACATTCAATTTAAGTTTTGTTTGATATGAGACGCACGCGTCGAAATATACACATGTCCCATTGATTCAATATACGTGTATTAAATAGACGTTCAAAAGGTAGCACAGACACAAGAAAGAAAAAAAAACGAATATTGAGTACTCATCGATCGTCAATTAAGACGAAAATTTTGTCAAAAGAAAGAACAGAAAGTAACTAAAACTATATGAAGCATACATTAATGTATATCAATTGAATAGATGAATGAGAGAATATGTGAGTCTTCCAGTGCATAATGGACAAGCTTTCGATCAATAAATAAAAAGTAAATACTTTATTCAAAGAAGATTCTCTCGTTTTGAGTTGCATCATATTAGTACATTCTTCTAATAGAAAGAAACAATGATGAGTGACGATATATAAATGCATATACGTATGTATGTATGTATGTTTGTACATATTATCAGATCATGTGTAAACCGAACGACCATCAAGATATTGCGCATTACATGCATAGAGTTTGTCTATTATCATTCTTTTAGTTGAACTTTATGAGAAAAAAAAGAATATGTGTGACTTCAAGGTAGACCAGAGTATCGCAATAGTTAAAGAAGAAAAGAGATTGATAATAGCTGTTAGGTAAATAAACAAACTTATGTATATACACATTTAATGTGTTGAATGATATTGACTCCTTTTTTTTCTCTCTCTCTCTCTCCTTCGTCTTGATTTTATTGTTTTGAAAAGAATTTGACTTCTAGTCAAATCAAATAGAAACAATCAATCAACTTACTTAGTTAGATGAATATGCAACCAATTTGTGTAAATTTTATGGAAGATATCTTTTGTTAACATTTGGCATGCGTTTAATAGAAATAAAGAAAGTTATTTAATAATCAATTTCTTTCTTCTTCTTCTTTTTTTTTTATCTTTCTCTTTATCGTTTGCTCTCTGTTTCAATTGATGACAATATCGTTCGTTTATTTACGTTAAGTTGTAACAATGATGGAGTCCTTCTAATTTATTACTATCTTCTGGTATTCATCGGATAAAAAAAATGGCCTTAACACTACTGGGTGGTTGCCATCGTAGTGTGATAATTAATAATTCTCGGATATTCAACAGAAAGAAGAAAAGAAAGAATAAGGAACGTTATGTACGTACAAGATGGAAGAAAAGGATAAGATAGGCAAAAGGCGATCGAGAGCAAGCAAGCAAGCAAGCGAAAGAAAAGGAAAGAAAACCAGATAACACAAGGAATTATTATATGATCTCGATAATCTATTAGCAAAAAAAGAACAGAAAGCCAAGGAGGAGAATTGACGAGGACGAACGAGGACGATATTACTCAGTACTAAATATAACCAGAAAAAGGATAAAAATAGGATGTCGATTTATGACGGAAGGTCACTGCTCTTTTTCCTTCTAACAGCTGAGACCAGTAAAAAACGAATTGTACGCAGTTATTTTTATTAGTAAAAATATTATATACAGAGAGCAAACGATTGAAAGATACCTATAGTCCGTATATTTCGTTCTCGCTTTATTTTTTGTTAACAGAAAAAATATCAAACAAAAAAAAACTACGCTCATAGACACATACAATGACAGACCGACGACATTGCATGCCTGTCGCTTTTATTCGGTTTATATAACGATGTGTACAATATGAGAGATGAACAGAAACGAAAAACTCTCATATACGAATGATCTATAAATGAAGAAGAAGAAGAACGAAGAAAAAGCAAACTATTAGAGTGAATAGTAGAGAGCCGTTTTTTTTCAATGAGCAGCTCTTTTCTTTCTCATACACACGTCTATGCGCGTACACAAGCATACATACATACAACCGTACACAGATCAACGGACGGCATAGATCAATTGGAATGAAAAAAAAGTGTACAGTCGTTTGTATTATGAAAAAAAAACGAAGGAGAAGTATTTCTCGGTCTTTTCAATTCTTTTATTCTTCATTTGTTGGTTCAACATTTAATAAGAAAGTTAAATGGCTTACCTTACGGTCCACAAACGGGACGATTTTGAAATTGTTGATGTTTGTTGCATAGCGATTTTTTTTTCTTCTCCAATGGTCTGTCTATAGTGTCACGCGCGATTGTGCGGCAGCGACGGACAGCTACAATAGTTGTACTGTCGTCGATGTCAAAGAGTTTATAATAAGCAAGTAAAAAACCGTCGATGACGAGGCGCAGAGAGATAGTACCAATGTCGTCGAAACTGGACGATTTTCTACCCTTGGTACAATAATATCAATCGTCTTTCTACAATCCTAGAAATATAGAGAGAAGGAGAGAGAGAGGTAAAGAGAGAAGGGGAGAGAGAGAAAAAAGAAGAAGAGAGATGACACTCAAATCTACCAACCAAAAGATTGCGGTTTTTGCTCTATTCCCCTCTCGGTGATAGATGAATATCGACTATGCCTGGCCGTTTCTGTATAACAGTAGTAGAACTGATAACATACATATTATTACATGCTCATATATATATATATGGATGTGTATGTGTGTGTGTGTGTGCATATACATAAGACATTTTCTTCTCTTACATATAAATACTCGCCCTGCGTAATTTGCTACCACGACTATTATCATCGAGTTTTCTTGCGTTGGATGAGCTTTTTTCTCTCGAACAGAGAGAGAGAGAGAGAAAGAGCAAATAAATAGGAGAGAGACATACTGAGAGAGAGAGAGAGAAAAGTAAGGGAACAGCAGAAAAAAATGCATGTTGTACAGCTCGAACTGGCTTTTTCGGGCGGGCTAGTGTCCGTTACTACTACTACTACTACTACTACGACCGTTATCAACTAGCTGAGAACTGAACACGTTTTTATATAAACTTGTCAAAAATAAGTTGAATAAGAGATAAAACTGAACGACCGATAGATAGATAGATATATCTTTACCTTTTTGTTTATTCTTTTAAATTGCCTTTTATTGTTCTCTCGTTTTCTTTTTAGACTTTATTTTTTCTTGTAAAATAAAGATTGATTGTTGGATTTCGTGTGTCGTGTTTTGTGTCTACGCACGCGCGCGATGGCTTCTCAATCGAGGCAGTTCATCATCGGTCTGGCTCTAATTTTATCCATTCTTAATCAATGTGAAACTCGAACAGTTAGTATTATATTCGCGAACATGAACATAAACATTATTGCTTTATGATTCATATCAATTTTCTAGGCTCAAACTGAAGATGATTCATCGAATGTAAAAGTAAAAAGACAATATAATCAATATCCTTATTATCCACAACAACAACGATATCCTTTACCTCCACCCGGACAACCTCAATATAAAGAATCTAGTGAAGTCGATGTCCAAGGTTCAGGATGTAAAGGTTGTGGTCCACGACGTGATTGTCAATGTCCTGGAAAGGGTGCTATGGGTATCACGGGTGAGTTTCTTTCCTTTTGTCTTATTACAACATCGGACATATGGCTTGATATTCTAACAAGATTTATTTATTTATTCATTCGTTCGTTCGTTCGTTTATATTTCTTCTTTTTTTTGTTGTTGTTTAGGTCCACAAGGTTTTCCAGGTATACCAGGTGATCGTGGTCTCAAAGGTCCAGTTGGACGACCTGGTATCACTGGTCTTGCTGGCGAAAAAGGAGATCGTGGTCAATATGGTAACAAAGGAGAACGCGTACGTTCAATAGAGATAATCATTGATTTCATTAGAACCATTCTTTCTCCTTTCTCGAACATATTTTAGGGTGATGATGGCGTGTTACCAGTCGATGGTCAAAATGGTTTTCCGGGCCAAGCTGGTGCTATTGGTCCACGGGGTATCCCTGGTGTGCCCGGCTGTAATGGAAGCAAGGTAACATAGAATGAGAAAATGCAGTTGAGCGTATGTTCATGTACAAATGAGTTTGTTAACTATAATGCAAAATGGCATGCGTTCTTCTCTTCTTCGTCGTCGTCTTCTTTTTTTTTGCATCATATCGATGAGATAAGCCCTGACCATACATATAGATATATATATAAACCAAGGTCAGTATATCTGAACAGAGAGTCCTATATGGAAAAGATGTGTAGATTTACCATTTTTGCAAATGTAACCAAAGACGCCAATCAGATATCCTTGATAAGAATGGTCTGACGTAAGAATGGCAAATGAAAATCATAATTGTTCTTGTCTATCATTCATTTTCATTCTAAGATATCCTATCACGATGGAATTTAGCCATATTTCATACTCAGACGACCTCAACGATCTAATTATCTAGGTATACTGTAACAGTATTAGACCTTGGCTTTTTTTTCTGCTCTTGTGATATTATGGATATATGAAGGAAATTCTGAAATGACAACCATATAAACAATTACTTATTTCCCTGACTTTCTTCAATGTCCTTCTCTGATCTATATACCGACCTTGGTGGTCTGTTTCAAACAGTATAGTTACATCAGAATTCTCATATCTAAATATATCCGTAAGGATAATCAAAGAAATGTCATCAGAAGGAAAAACTGAGGTCATAACTAACAGCTGTAATATTGTACGTCTTTGACTTTTGAGTCATGGATATATTTATAGAAACCAATGTGTTCTATAATGTACTCGTATCTAATACCAAATACTCTGTCGATTAAATGACTCAATACATATGTGCATATAGAAAAAGAACATAGTATGGTTAGACAATTCTGATATTACGATGAGTGTTGTCTTTAATATAAATAGTTTTCACGCTACACAGACAGGAAAAAGAAGAAGAGAACATTTTTTTCCGTTCCTTTATACACGTATATACACGACGATACGTTTATCCAACTAATAACGTCAAAGAATGTGCATATATGTATGGATGATGTAATATCGTTGTGTAATAAATATTCAAGCATAATCTTTATGGAAAAAAGATGGAAATGATAATCAGGATGATTAACAATTTTCTTTCGAACAAACTAACGAAAGAATTATTTATAGAATGATGTTTAGTGGAAAATAGTAATTGATCATTATTATCATCAACGCCTACGTTTTCATTCGAACTAATTTATCTTTCATTAACGTTACTCTTTGTGTGTGTGTGTGTATGTGTCTAATAGATAGCCTTGTTGAATGTCCCAAGGTGCTAACAAATGTACGTGACAGAGGCAAAATAGACAAAAAAAACGAGAAAAATCAGTTATACTTTAGTCATAGATCAAGGTTTATCGATGGATGTCTGTATTATCCTGTCTTTCGAACAGAAGATTGATTTAATCAATACCCTGCGGTTTTTTCTCGATTTCCACCTATTATACGTATATAGATTTCATACATATGTGTAATAAAAATAGATTAGAATTGATATGGATAATATGATCCTATTGGGAATATTTTATCTCTTCATTTGTCCAACTTTGAAGTGTCTACTGGTCAGATAGCTTGTGATTGTATATTTTGTAACCTTTGTGACGGAAAACAGAACAGACAAAGATAATCATATACACATTTGCCAATCGATCTCAAGAGTAGAAAAAGAAAAAGAAAAAGTCTCATCTGGACAATAAACACGAAATTAATGGCGACTAATCATTATGGATGCTCTTTGATGAAAAAAAAATCGAACATTGAAAATATCTACGATTGTTTTATAGGGTGAGCTCGGTGATGATGGTCGTATGGGCTTAGATGGTTTGCCAGGCGCGCCTGGTACTCCTGGTCGACCTGGAGAACAAGTGTGTTGCTTTATTTTTTATTCAAAATCTGTATTTTATGATGAGTCTACGCGTAAATTAGGGTGAACCAGGTGAATCGATCGGTATCGGAGGTCTTATACAAGGACCACGTGGTGATCCTGGACCAGCTGGTCGACCAGGTGTAGCGGTATGTTCAACAGAATCCTTTTGTAATCTTCTATTTTAATTTTTATTAGGGATGGCCAGGTTCTCCCGGCTTGCCAGGTTCACAAGGTCTACCAGGAACACCAGGAGTAGATGTAAGCATAGAACTAAAACTAGTGCTTTTTTAAAAAAAAAAAATCTTTCATTTTTAGGGTCCGCCGGGCATGCATGGAGATGCAGGACTTCCTGGTTTAGATGGTCCAACTAGTTATGGCAATAAAGGTAAACTTATTATCAGATGAGTGAATATAATTCGTTTTTTTTCGTATTGCAGGTCAACGTGGTGAACCAGGTGATAATGCTCGCGCACCAGCCGATCCACTTTCATACGGTCGTCTACGAGGTATGTTGACTTCATCGATGAAAACATTTCGTGTGTGAGAGAGAGAGAGAAAAAAAACGTATTTTTCTGTAGGTTTTACTAATGATCCGGGTCCAGCTGGTTCACGTGGTCCAGATGGCGACCATGGTTTCAAAGGAGAACGCGGTCAGCCTGGTTATTTGGTATGAAAGATGATTTTCGTTAACATAAAAAAAACTCGAAGTTTTCAAATGTATTTATAGGGTATTGATGGTTTACAAGGACCTAAAGGAGAAAAGGGAGAAATCGGTGCACCTGGTTCACAAGTAAATCCGTTCTTGTTTTGCTCATCAAGCATACACATATTCGTTTTTGTTCTTTCTAAAAGGGTAAACTTGGTAAAGAAGGTCCACAAGGTGCATTTGGCATGAAGGGTGCAGCTGGTTAGTTTCTTTTAAATTTTGCATAGCTTCAATCAATTCATTTTTCTTTCTTAGGACCACCGGGTCCACCTGGTAACGATGGTTATCCTGGTGGTAAGTATTTGGAGAAGAAAAACAATTCTTATCTTGTTATCTAATAGAATCTGGTCGACCTGGTTATCCGGGCCAAAAAGGACAACGTGGTGATCCTGGTTTGAATGGTCCAAATGTAAACAATAGATATTTGATTTGATAGAAAGACAAAGTTTATATTCGATTTCTGTTGTAGACTTATGGCAGCCGTCGAGTACGACCACTTCCAGGACCACCTGGCTATCCTGTACGTGCTTTTCTTTTCTTTTAGTAAGATAGAGAAAATTTGATTTGATTTCTACAATAGGGTATGACTGGTGATGCCGGTCCAGATGGTTATCCAGGAGCTCCAGGCTTTCCCGGTAACTTAAGAATAGCAAAGGAAAAAGATTTTTTTTGAAAATTATTGTATGCTTTATTTTATAGGACGAGAAGGTCTCAAAGGTGAACGTGGTGACTATGGTCTACCTGGTCGACCTGGTCCCATGGGCGAAACAGCTGATGCAGAAAAGGGTGACCGAGGATCTGATGGTACGTCATAGAAGATCGATACTCAGATATTCAAATACAATTTCCTTTTTCTCGTTATTTAGGTTTACCTGGCCCAACTGGACCTCCTGGTCCTGGAGGTAAAATCAATGTTTTTTGTCTATTCTATCAGCATATTTGCTCGATTTAGGTATGCCCGGAGAAAAGGGTGGCATTGGTGAAAAAGGTTTCCCTGGCGAAGAAACCTATGGTATGATGATTTTATGTTTTCTTGTTGTAAAGTATTTTTTCGTTTTCTTTTTAAAGGACCACGTGGAAACAATGGTCTTCCTGGTCGTGTTGGATGTAAGTTAATATTCTCTTTTTTTTATACAAAAAAAAACAATCATTTTTCTTTGTTCTATAAGATCCCGGCTTACCTGGCCCTCCTGGTGACATTGGTGAAGTCGGTTTACCAGGTAAAACGATATTCATTTCTTGAAATCAATGATATTGACCTATTCTTTTGTTTAGGTCTACCTGGCGATGCAAGTTACATCGGTCCTCAAGGTAAAATAGATTTTCTTATTATCCTAAATGTTCTTTTTATTTTCTTCATAATTTAGCATATGGTCCACCTGGTCCGCAAGGGTGATTATTGATTTTTTTGTGACTTGAATGATTTTTAACTTGAAAAATAAATATTCTTTTATAGATACCCAGGTCGACCTGGTGCACCTGGCCAACCGGGCTTTCCTGGTATGTTCTATCTGATAGATATTTAATCAATTGATGTTTTATCATCTTTTTTTCTCTCATATTTCAGGTATTCCTGGTACAAAAGGAGACTATGGTGAACCTGGCGGTTGTGGTTATTGTCCACCTGCTGTGCCTGGCACTCAAGGTGATCGTGGTAGTCCAGGATATCGTGGTCGATCAGGTGTAAGTATTCAGAAAGAAAAATTCGTTTTGTTTTTCATATACGTATACGTCGATTTCTTGTAGTTGAACGGCGCACCAGGTTATCGAGGAGAAAAAGGTGACGTCGGCCTATCTGGAACACCTGGACCTGATGGTTTACCTGGCCCATCTGTAAATAATTCAATGTTTTAGATTTCTAGAAAGATTATTTATTCTGTTGAAACATTTCATAGGGACTTCCTGGTCGAGATGGTTATGCAGGTTTACCAGGACGTAAAGGTGAACCTGGTGAATTAATTGGTGCCGATGGTATTAAAGGCCGTCGTGGTATTCCAGGTGAATCGGGTGTAAAAGGATATCTTGGTGATATCGGCGAACCTGGTATCAATGGACGCGATGGGTAGGATATTTATTATGATCCTATATCTATTTTCTGTTATTTTAAAGTTATGATGGTGTTCCGGGTGCACCTGGTTCACGAGTATGAATCATAATTATTCATATTTGTACGTTTGATATTTATGTTTTTCGATTTAGGGCCCAACTGGAGATACTGGACGTACTGGTCCATCCGGACTTCCAGGACCAAAAGGTCCACAAGGTCCTCCTGGTCCACCTGGTCAAGCTTTCGAACGTGGACAACGTGGTGAACAAGGTGACCAAGGTCCTCAAGGTAAAACTGGTCGTCCTGGTAGTCCTGGTCCACCAGGTGATGATGCACCTATGCAAATCATCACTCCTGGCGCACCAGGTACCAAAGGCCTTTCTGGCGATGCTGGGTAAGACATTTTTTTTGTTTTAGAAAACTATATAATCATTTCATTTGTTTTGTTTTCTATTCTAGTTTTCCTGGTGCACCTGGTAAGTAATCAAATAGAAAAGTTGAGTCAAGTATTTATTAAATAATTCTCTATGAAATAAATAAGGTCTTCCTGGTTTATCTGGACGTGATGGTCAACCAGGTACCAATGGTTTTCCTGGTCCAAAAGTAGGACGAACAAGTCTTATGAAGATCAGTGAACATTTTTCTAATTATGTTTTTTCAGGGTGAAGATGGTCGACCTGGATTTCCTGGCTTACCAGGTTTGTTTTCTATTTTCTTTGTTTTCTTAATAAAACATTGTTTTCCTTCTGTCTATAGGTGAAAATGGTGTAAAAGGTAAATTGAAACGAATGCTTCAATTGATACAAAGATAAAATTCGTAGGCTATCCGGGTTTGGATGGACGTCCCGGCAATAATGGACAGTAAGCCATTTGATTCTATTTTAGAACAAATGTATTTATTTGTGTACTATTGTTTTTCAGACCAGGTCTTCCAGGAATCAGCGGACAACCTGGTCTTCCTGGCTTACCTGGCGCTAAAGTGAGTGAAATAAGACAATATTTATTATGATTTTAATATTTCTATGAAGGGTCAACGTGGTGAAAGTGCTATTGCTACTATAGCCGGACCACCTGGTCCTTTCGGTCCAAAGGGCGTTACAGGTCCACGAGGAGAACCTGGTTTCCCTGGCAGACGTATGATAGTTTCAATGAAATATTTCGTTTCATTACTTCTCTATTCTAGCGGGTCCACCGGGTCCACGTGGTTTAGTCGGTAATCCAGGCGTCAATGGTCTACCGGGTCAAGCTGGTTTACAAGGTCCTAAAGGAGAAAGAGGTACTATTCTTTGAGCTTTTTTCTGTCATCGAATCGATTTATCGTTCACGTAATTTTAGGCGGTACTCCAGCTAGTTTCTGGGGTGATGTTGGTGCACGTGGTGCACCTGGTAAAACTGGCGGTATGTATTCATATTGCTGTTTTGATTTGTATCGAGATGTTTTTTCTGCTTGTATTTAGCTCCTGGATTACCTGGTCCTGCTGGAAAACCTGGTCTTCCTGGTTTTCGTGGTGCACCTGGCGATGCAGTATGTTAAATAAAATTAAACTGATTTTCTTCCATTCATATCTCTTACTCTAGGGTTTACCAGGTCCAAATGGTCTACCTGGATTTGCTGGCAAAGTCGGCCTAAGTATGTTTATCTTACTGTCTTTTCACTTAAACTAATATTTCTTTTGATTTATAGACGGAGATAATGGTGCTGATGGATATCCTGGTTTGATTGGATTGAAAGGTAATTTTTTTTTATCTTCTTTTTCTATCGATCTATGTTACAACTTGATTCGTTATAATAGGACGTCCTGGTATCCCTGGTGATCGTAAGTGTCAACAAACATTCGTCAAATATAATATTATGGTTGATATTTTATTTAGGTGGTCAACCTGGTAATCCTGGTACTAATGGTCTTCCAGGTTTTCCAGGTCCAAAGGGTCTTCCTGGTAAGTCATTCAGGTTTATTCGTGAAGAACGCCATCGATGTTTTTATTTTGTGTGTAGGTGACGTTGGTGAACCAGGTGCTCATGGTGGTTTCAGCCAACCGGGTCTCAAAGGAGAAATTGGTGAACCTGGTACGGTTGGTCTTCCTGGTATCAAAGGTCTTCCAGGCGATTCGGGTCTATGTACGTATTAGATTTATATACGATTTAATCATATGTTCTTTTGTTTTCTCTTATTTAGACGGTCCTAAAGGTTTCCCTGGTGAAGTCGGGTAAGAAACGTCTGTTTTTGCAGAATAAAAAGTTATGAATATTTTCTTTTCTTCGACTGTTAGTCTTCCAGGCGTTCCTGGCAATTCTGGATTACCTGGACGTGATGGTACATTAGTCTACCATCTCTTTTATAGCGCATATTAAATTCTTCTTTTTGTTCTTAGGACGTCCCGGTCTTCCTGGTTTGAAAGGCGAAATCGGAGATTCATTCAAAGGCATTAATGGTAAGTTTGTACGAACGAACAGAAAAACAATCTTATATTCATATTTCTATCGTAGGAATTCGAGGTGATCGTGGTTTTCCAGGTCTCCCAGGTCTACCGGGTACTCCTGGTTTTCGTGGATTGGTAAGTAAATTAATGTTTCTCGTTTCAATATGTCTATATAAAATCATTTAGCCTGGTCTTCCTGGCACAGCTGGATTACGAGGAGCTCCAGGTCTTATCGGTTTACCAGGTATTCCAGGATTGAATGGTGCACCTGGTTTACCCGGATTCAAAGGACCACCAGGACAAAGCGGTATGCTGAAATCATAAATGAAGCGAATTATTCGAAATAAACTTTTGCATATCTAGGTTTCCCTGGTGCTGCTGGATTACCAGGTGATCGCGTAAGTTTATCAAATCACAGTTTTTTTTATTGTGTAGACATGTTGTATTGTCTATTATTAGGGTACTATTGGTTTACCTGGCTTACCTGGCCTTCCTGGACTTAAAGGAATGGCTGGTGAACCTGGTCGAGATGGACGAGCTACAGAACCAGGTACATCATTCTATTTTCTTATTAGATAAAATGAATGATTTGTGTTGATTTTATAGGACCGAAAGGTGAAGCAGGTGACGTTGGTGCAGTTGGTCTCCCAGGTCTTGCTGGAATAATTGGTGATTCTGGTATGTATCATGAATTTATTGATCTTTTTTTTTAAATTTCAATCGTTTCTCTATATTCTAGGTCTTCCGGTAAGTGCATAATTGAAAGCAACAAGGTTAAGTATGATGTTCATCATATTCTTTCAGGGTTTTCCTGGCCCAGTTGGTCCATCTGGTCCACCAGGTAAGATCACAATTGAAAACTATGATGTAAATTAAACGATAAATATAACAATTTAGGTCGTGATGGTTTTCCTGGCTTACGTGGTGAAAAAGGTCTACCTGGTATACCGGGAAAAACAGGTCGACAAGGTTAGTCTACTTTTTAAAACGATGAACATGTTGAATAATCGTTGTTTCATTTAAGGCATACCTGGTATACCTGGAACAAAAGGAAATGCTGGATTACCTGGTACACCTGGTTTGAAAGGTGCTCAAGGAGAAAGTGGTATGTAATCATATGCTTTTTATATACATGCTAATCAATGGAATGATCGCCGATATGTAGGTGGTCGTTCGTTACCTGGTCTTCGTGGTGATCCTGGTCGTGACGGTTTACCCGGTCTACAGGGCATTCGGTACGTTCGAATTGAATGAATCAAAACTTGATTTATTATTATTGTTATTGTTCTAGTGGTCCACCTGGTGACGCCGGTCCGCCTGGTGCACCTGGTCGTGATGGTAATTTCATTCGATAATTACTATGAATACGATTTATTCTTTTTTCTCAATTTCAGCGTATGGTGTAACTGCAGTACGTGGACCACCAGGAGATCGTGGTCTCGATGGTGTATCAGGTCGACCTGGTTCAGTTGGATATCCTGGACGAGATGGAAAACCAGGTTTAGCCGGTCTTCCAGGTAAATTTATATAGATATTTGCATGATTTACCAAAATCTTTCGTTGATATTTAGGAACACCAGGTATTATTGGTATTAATGGTCTACCAGGTCTTCCGGGCAGCTCCGGTCCTAAAGGAATGCCGGTAAATAGATGATTGTTGATCTCAATCAAAAAGTTATTTGATGTTTCTATTTTAGGGCCTACCAGGACCCGCTGGAAATCCAGGCCTCCCTGGACGACGTGGAGAAGCCGGCACGCCAGGTACTTGAAATTGAGAGAATCAACCAAATTTAATTTAATTGTTATTATCGTTCTTTTCAAGGTTTGCCCGGTATTCCAGGTCGTAAAGGAGAAGTTGGTGATGCAGGTTTACCAGGTAATTCTGGTTTACCAGGTCTACCAGGCCCGAAAGGAGAAGCTACTCGTGTCGAAGTAAATCCAAAAACGAAATCAATTTCGTCATACGCACGTATATTTGTTATTGTAGAGTCTCGTAGTACCAGGCACTAAAGGCCAACGTGGTGATCAAGGTGCACCAGGCGCTTCTGGAATCCCAGGTCGAATGGGATTCCAAGGAATAAAAGGTTTTCCAGGTCAAGTTGGTCCTCCTGGCTCGCCAGGTAGTCCTGGTTCAACAGGTGTTCGTGGTTCATCTGGTGACGCTGGTTTTCCTGGAGTGTAAGTTCCTATCAATCAATCTACTCGATTGTTCTATTTTCATTTATTAGACCCGGTTTATATGGTCCACCAGGTCCACCAGGTAAGTCTATCAATGGAATTGAAACATTTCGAAGAAATTAATGTTTTCTTTTCAATAGGTATTGCCGGTATTCAAGGTCCACCAGGTGATGCAGGTGAAGGTTCATTTATCTTTGCACGGTATGTACAAAAAATTGAATTATCTCAATAGAAAACTATGTTCTTTTTTTATCGAATCTATTCTCTTGTAGTCATAGTCAAGATAAAAATACTCCGCAATGTCCATTTCAAACAAATAAAATGCAAGAAGGTTATTCATTCATGGGCATGCAAGGTGATACCTATGCTGCTCATCAAGATCTTGGTAAAAACAAAACAAAACATTTCATTGATTGATTGTTCAATTATTTCTCTTGTTTTCTTCATAGGTGGCTCGGGAAGTTGTTTACGTCGTTTCAGTGCGATGCCATTCTTATTCTGTGGTATTGATAATACTTGTCATTATGCATCGCGTAATGATTATTCATATTGGTTGTCAACAAATGAACCAATGTCATCATCAATGTCACCATTCGAGGATCGTGATCTACCCAATCATCTCAGTCGTTGTGTGGTTTGCGAATCGCCAACACCTGTATTCGCCATTCACAGTCAATCACAACGTGTACCAACATGTCCCGATGGTTATGATCTCTTATGGACTGGTTATAGTTTTGTGTTTACATCAGCTGATGGTGGCCGTGGTGATCAACAAAGTTTACAATCACCTGGTTCATGTCTTGAAAAATATCATGATCGACCATATTTTCATTGCAAAGATCATTCACATTGCAATTATTATCCAAATATGATGACATTCTATCTTGCCACATTAGATGAATATGTCGGCTTCGAAAAACCGAAATTACTTACATTAAAAGCTGGCACACAACGACAACATGTCAGTCGATGTGCCGTTTGTCATGCGAATCTTTTCAAGCAAACAGCTAGTGGCCCATCAGCATTCTTTGCCCAAGTGAAGAAAAACTAACTTTAGATATGAGTACATATTATATATAAATATTATGTTATATTTTCATTTTTCTTAATTCTGCTGATGACATTATCTAACAGTGAGATCGATCATATTTCTTTCTTTCTTTCTTTGCAGTATTGGTTTTTTTGAAAAAAGTTTTCTTCTGCTATTCATTTTTGTCAGTGTGTGAATTTAAGTAGATTTCGTTTGGTTGTTTTGTTTTTCTTCTCTCTCTCTCTCTTCTCGTGCTAACGTTCATTTTTTTTCTATCTTCTAGTCAATCGAAATAAAAACATTGAAAAACATCAGGGACACATAGAAAAAAAACGGGAAAAATCAATTTTTTTAATCAAGATGGCATTGAAAATAAATAAAAAAAAAGTCTATTGTTAACTTTTGAAAACCATAGAAATTTTCGTGTTGAAGGCTTAGCCAATTTATTGTCTGTAAGAATAAATGTTCGACAAGTAAAACGACGAAGAAACAAAAAAATTATTTCAGAATCCATCTATAATTTAATTAAAAAACGGACGATGAATGATTTCTGTTTAGTAAATAGCAGAATTGATTTCTTTGACATAAACATTTTTGCATTTCGCTTTCGTCGATAACGAATGAAGTTTTGTGATTATTATTATTATTTTTTCTTTCGTTTCAAGGGCGTTTGTATTGTTTATCTTTTCTTCTTTTTATTGATTATCATTATTTGAGAGCACAATTGTGTATTTTTTTTCGAATATTTTCTTGAAAAATACGACCATTGTAAACTTAGAGAATTGTTTTACTATTTTTTCTTTTTTAACAAGTGTGCATTCGATTCAATGAATTTTTGCATTAAAATGAATTGAAGACGAAGGAAGAAAAAAAGTCAAATTCATGTTCTTTTCATCAAGAGTGAAGCACAATATGTGCCAAACAAATCGGAGTCATACAAGAAAGAAATCGAATTATGAATTAGATCAAAACGTTTTCGAAAGTAGGATTGATAGATTTTCCTGTATTACAACAATTGATTAATAATAAATTAGTTTGGATATTGATCGTTCAATTTAAATAAACATCTTTCAAATTTGCTCATATAAACAAATCATTCATCGTCAATTCTCCTTTTTCCTGTATAGGTGTTCCTTTTTCTCTCTGTCTCCCTCTCTCTCTCTTTTCTCTTCTACAAGCATGTATATTTAATTTATTTTTATTCAAAGAAGTCTAGCGAACGAAAGAAAAAACGTCGCAGTTGAAGAAATAAGAGAGAAAAAGTTTGTTGTCATTTCATTTCACTTTCAAGCTACATAAGCATCATTAGTAAATGGTTAACTATTGTTCAATACGTTTTGTTCTTTGTATATAGACATATTTAATCACCAAGTGACTTGAACTAAAGCAACAAAAAAAGATTTCATATGCTGGTGTCAAATCGTCATTTGTCAACTATTGATCCATCATTAATACCGATGAATATCTATGAAAGTAGTCCAACAAATCGTCATACAACTTCATTAATACCTCCAACATCATTACCAAAATGTTTCAATGTACCATTTGCTATTCAACATGGTTATTTTCGTTGTATAAGATATTTATTAGAATTAAATTATGATCCGAATGAACGTGATAGTCAACTTCGAACACCATTGATACTTTGTGCGTATATTGAAAATGATCGATGGAGTTTATCATTGGCACAGAATTTACTAGAAAAAGGAGCTAAAGTTGCATTAGAAGATCATGCAAGACGAAATGCGTATGAAAGTTAAATTCTTATATTCGATAGTTATTTTTTTTTAATTTCTCTTCTAGAATGCATCATGCTTGTGCTCTTCAATGTTTACATCTTGTTCAATTATATTTATCCTGTTTAGATTTCAATCTCGAAGCCAAAGATTACGAAGGAAATACATGTTTACACTATGCTGCCATTACTGGCAATTGTGAAGTAGCTGATTTACTCATTCGATCAGCAGATAAATTAGGCATTCGATTAGATCAATTGATCAATCGAGACGGTAGATAATCCTTTTTTTCTTCTTCTCCATCTACTTGTTTTTTGTTCAGGTTGTTCAGCTGCTGTTCTCGCACTTAAATATGGTCATATCGAGTGTGCTAATCAAATAACTCATCGTGATTGGGATGAATTCTTTGTTGTACCTCGTCCATTGTCAATCTACGAAACACCACCATCAACTGACGATAATCAAACAAGTACAACAACAATGAATACAAAACCACGAACGAAAATTTCATCAATCAAAAGTGAATTTCGTCCGCCGACATTATCATTTGGTTTATTAAAAATCATTTTTAATGAAAGTGATACTGGTTATTCAACTCGTTTAGCTGGTCTTTGCAAACAAGATAAACAAAAACGTTTACGTCCTCAATCAAAAACGAAAAAACACGAAGCTATACAAACATCAATAACAACAATTAACAAATCTGAACGAACTAAATCAACAGTTAATAATGGTATTCATACGAGTAGCAGTACGGAAGCACTTGTTAATGAGACACAAATATCAAATTTAACTAAAGATTGTCAAACAAATCTTGATAATCATCATTATCAACAACAACAACAAAAGCAACATAAACATAAAGATCGAACAAGCCCACGTATACAACTATTAATTCAACAAAAATTTCCCACAAAGTTTAATTCAACTTTTATACAACACACAACCAGTAAAGCACAATTATCTATCGATGATATGAATAAAATGAAACTAAATTTTATTAAAATTGATAATGATGATGCAAAATCTAAATCAAGTATACCGACTATTTATCGGCAAGTATCAACATCAACATTGAATCAATCCGATTATCAACCATTCACAAGACAACGAGCCAAAACGGCTGTTGTTCGAAAAGAAGTTTATATCAACCCGCCACCATCTCGTTTAAGTAATCATACTATCAAAGCAACACCGTCAAGATCATCTGCAAAAAAGAAATCCGTTATTATTAAGCAAAGTAATAGTCCATCACATTCGGCATCATCGACTCATTCACAATCGACTCGTATATCTCGTGCGAAATCTGCAGTTGTCCATCGTTCGAATGATTCCGAATGTTCGATTCGAGAAGCTAAAGGTACAGCAGCTCGTTTCAATAAACCCGAAGATTTATTCGGTGTTCGACCCGAACAATTATTCGCTCCTGAACAACAACAATATCAACCGAAAATATTCGATTCACGTTCGACAAATAAAACCGATGAATCTACACGTTTAAAACGACAAAATCTACAAACAAAACATCATCTTTGGCAGCAAGATGTCGATAAAATCATCGAATTGTATAACATTCATCATAGTACAAGTTATCGAAAATCAGCTATGCTACCTCCGCCAACTATTGTTACTCAATTGCCTTCGTCATTGCAACCAGCTTCAAATGAAATTCTTACTGAATCATCATACAATATGAGATCACGCGGACCAACAATTGCAAAAACAACCCATCATGCCCATGCAAAACCTCATTCAGTATCCAAGCAACCTGTGTCAGGTCTACTAAATAATCCTCAACGAAATCCATCAACTCGTGCGTCAATGAAAATCAATATTACTTAATAAAGACCAAAAATCATTCTTCATCGGACTTTATTATTTTTTTGTCTTCTCAATAAAATAGAAAAAAAAAGAGTGAATTTATACGTATTAGAATTGATTATGTGAATCATCGAGTAGTAGAGCTAAAGGTGCGGTTGATAATCGAACAGTAGGCGCAATTATACTATGTCGAGTATTCCATTGTGTTGATCGCATTGTTGAATAGAGACATGCTTGTTTTTGTTGATGTTTCGTTGCTTTGGAAACAAATTTATCGATATTTTCTGGATAATCACAAGTTTTCTTCATGACATCCAAATGTTTTTTCCAATCATTTTCACATTGTTGTTTTGTTATTAAATGTCCACGGACATGATTTAAACGTTCAGATAAAATTTGATTATTACTTTTAATACGTTTGTAATCATTTGAACGTTGTTGAAAACGTTTATTATTGAAAATATCTAAATTTTGTTGATAAATTACATTTTGATTATCGATTATTGGCCGTTGAGAAGCTTTGACTAGACGTTGATATAAAAGTTGATTTTCATATTGAATTTTCGTATATTGATTTTGTTTCGTAAAAACATGACGTAAACGTGAACGTTCCAATTCTCGAATATGATCCAATGACAGATGATATTGATTGGAATAGGGAAAATTTGTTTGTGATTGACGAAGATCATTTAAATATTTGACATATTCTCTTTCATGTATCTCACGTTTTTGTCTATCATTACGTTTATGTTGTAGAACATCTTTAACTGCGAATGGCATCGTTGTAAAAACAATTTATGAACAATTCTTTTGCATGCTTTGATCGATTAATAAAAAGAAAACTTCCGAGAAACGAGAGAATGTTTTAATATCGATCAATAAACGAACAAATTTTTTACTACTTAGGAAAGGAAAGAAAAAAAGCTTATGAATTATTAAGCATTGCTTTTCCTTATCGTGCATGAAATTAATTTTGACAGATTATATATTTCAATCGAGACAAGTCATTGTAAAGATACTATCTGTTTAGTTTTATTTCTTTGTTAACAAAAACAAAATTTGGACTATACACAAATGAAAAAGACAGATGTTTGGAGATTTAAGAACGTTTTTGTCGCCAATTGTACATTCCTTGTAGTTCTTTTTCGAGTTCTTCATCATCATCATCGTCGTCGTCATTGTCATCGACTGGCGTTTTTGATTGTTTACTAGATTTTTTCATGCTATCTTTGACAATTTTGAAACGATTATCTTTTATATCGTGCATTTCTTCGATCTTTTTCCAGCGTTCACTGAAGAGAAAACAAAAAACAACAACGTCAGAAGTTTATCGGTTCGAACAATAGAAAACCGGAACATACATCAAATCATCTGTTTCTTGAATATCTCGATCAAAATCTCGTTCGACATCATCGGCAGCTTCGATTTTTTCTGAAATCTAAATTTTACGAGAGAACATCTTGAAAATAATCAGAAGAAAAAAGCTTGTTTGTTTGTTTGTTTTTACATTGGTTTCTTGTTTCATTTCACGTGTGAATGCGTCCCACTCGACTTCCATTTTATCGACGTATTCAACCTTTCTCATGCGTGCATCTAATTGAGGGTCATCGAAAAATCCTTCAGGTAAAGCCGACGAAGAAGAAGAAGAAGTCGAGACAACCGAAGCAGTTGGTGCAGCTTTGATAACGGATGATGAAGTTTCAGTTTGAGGTTTTGATGGTGCTGAATCGAAAAAATCTAGGAAAACAAAAGCAGATTGATTTTTTTTGCATTTTTGAATGGATTTTTACCCGCTGGTAATCCTGATTGTTTACTGCCAGAAGTTTGATCGTTTACAGTTGCTTCGTGTGAACGTTTAACCCCTCGTTGCTGTTGTGTTGTCACCGGAGATGGAGGCACTGGTTTGGCAAATACTGTATCACTATTTGTTTGTTTTATATTCGATTTTAATTCGAGAAGTTTCTTTAAGAAAAAAGGTAAAAACCGTCTCATCTTATTTCTTCACACACAAAAAAGAGACACACTTGTTTATGTTCACGTCCATTGACATGTGCTTTCCAAAATGTTTCACTGGTTAATTGTTGATTGCAAAGTGCACATGTAAGTTGTCCTGTATTCGTGTATCTAAAATCACATATTTCAGTCTTGAAAATCGCTTTCATTCGATTTACTTGGCTAATGGTGAATCGATTTTTTTCTGTTTCTCTTGTTTCATCAATTGCCGTAGGGCATTTTTCGCGTCAACAGATTTCGAAGTCATCTAAAAACAATCAATAGATCGTTCGATGATTGCGGCAACTATAATAACACACGACGAAGTAAATCAATTGACAAATGCCTTAAGTTTTTTTTTTGTTTAATGAGAAAAGAAAAAAAAATAATAATAAACACACAAACATATATATTTAAGATTAATGAACAGACAAGAACAAAAGAAAAGAATGAATGAGAGAATGAAATCGAATAATAATAATAATAATAATAATAACAAAGAAATGTGTAGTAACCAACAGACAAAAAATAGAAACAATGTATTGAATCAATTAGCACCAAAAATGAAAAAGAAAATCCGTTGGAAACAACACTGTTCTTTCACACACGAGAGAGACAAAGAGTGTGCAATGTTTTTGCTTTTGTTTTCTAAACTTACGACTGTTCGAAGAGAAGAAGGATATTTGTTCTCCTCTTGAAAATTGTTCAAAGAAAAGATTTATACAACGAACAACAAAATGAAACACAAAAAGAACAGGAAACAACTGAAGAAAAAATTATTTACATTGAATAGAAACTGATATTAACAGGCCATTGTCTTTTTTGTTAAAGGAATGCGTATAAGTTTTACACGGTTGTTCAGTTGCATAGACTTTGGTTTTATGTTAACGAGATCAAAAATAAAGATTGAAAATAGAAATTTCGAATTTGTTATGTTTTTTTTGTTTGTTGAAAATTAAGACAAAAACGAAAGACAAAGGGCACTGTTTGAAGAAGAAGAAAAAGACATAAACGACGACGTGTGCAAAGACAAAAATGCTTGTTTATTTGTTTTGTTTTCAAACAATTGATCTTTGATGATGAATATCGTGTAAAGCTGGTATAACATCATCGACTACTGCTAAACGCTCGAAAATTGGGATTAATGTAAGCAATTCCGTATCGTTCATATCATCAAACCAACTGGCTACCGGAACCTTTTATTTAAATTAAATAAATATGTCAAAGTTTTTTTGTTCGTTTCCTCAAACTTTCAAAGTACATACAGCATTATCTTGATGAAAGATATACGATACTGGTGAATTATCAATAATAATAACTTTACGAATATCACGACCTAATCGACTAAGATCTTTTATATAATTACCTAAACAACATATGAATATTTTATTTAACCAAAACTGACAATGAATCACGAGCATATACTACCATTATAATAAGTGCAAGATTCCCGGAAGAGTCTTGCATGAAATATATGATTTGGATCGAGTAGATCCGCAACAGGATCTGCATACTAAATAAAAGAAACAAAAACAAACGTTTATCAATGAAAAAAAAAACTAGAAAAGATTTACTTTTGCTAAACTTGCAGTAAACAGGATACATTCATAGAGTTCACCGACACGTCGTAGAAATTCATCGACATGCGGTCGTTTGGTAACGTAGACCTAAGTTAAACAAATACATCGTGTGTGTTTTTGTTTTTTTGTTATCACAATGAAGATTAATTTTTAATTTGTCTCTTTCATCTCGTTAATTCTCTCGACAATAAGTCGAACTGTACTTCTATAAGAGAAAATTACTTGATGAACTTGTCCATCAATTTCCACAGGGACAATAAAATCTGCATTCGGCACAGGTTTAAATGATGAATGAACTAATGTTTCATCAAGATCAATCACTAGACAAATTCTTGCTCGTTCTTGACAACGTAATGATGGTAATAAGAATTTTTCCGCTGACTGAAAAACAAAACATACAATTACAATTACAATTCGTCGTTTTTTTTTCTTTCTATTTTCTGTTTCAGTTTGATTATTTTTGACGTTAGTTTAAGTTAATAAATCGAATGGGATTACAATCTACCTCAAAATAGTCAGTTGACTGACATTTCAATGGAATAAACTATAAACAAGGTTGAGATATATTCGTATATATTTCTTATTCTTTACACATGATTAATAATTTGTCTTTGTTGAACTTACTTCATGAGCCGGTGTATCTGATTTTGGTGAATAGATTGCACTTTTCGATCGATTACGGCGGGAGACTGATAAACAACAGAGTAAAAGAGAAACAAATCGACGTTTTCCATTCGAACGGTCTAAGAGATCAAAAAATCGAAATACAATTCTTTTGTTTTTTTTCAATCACAAATATCTACTTCTCGTCGTCGTCGTTGTTGTTCCATTGCTGGAAAGTGTATTTGGTAGATTAGTAGTTCGATTGATTTCGTCATCTCTCGGCACTTGAGTAATAATAGATGACAAATCGGTTTCGTTCGATGTTTGATTCATAGTGAAATTAAATAGGAAGAAGATAAATGAAATGTCGAATTGAATGAATAAATAAATAATCTCGAGCTCTAACCGTTGCTCGTTGGATAAGGAAATAAATTTTGTTCAAACGACATGAGATAATTACATAAGCGTAGAGAATCGAACAAATGTTGTGCTTAAATTAAGAATCACTGATTGTGAGAAAGACGTTCGTTTCTCTGTTGTTTTCTTTTCTTCACAATCTAAAAATAGAATTTCATTTCAAATCAAGATTATTGCATCGTCAATACAAATGAACGAAGATCGAACGAGACGCAAAGAATTGCCAACCATGAATGTTGTTGACATTCCTTCGTTTTTATCTTAGACAACGACATCTACTCGAATATGATCAAAAAAATTCTTTTCGCTTTTTTTTAAATAAAACTTTTCTTTTTTTTCAATTTTAATTAAAATTCATAGGAAACTTCGGATTTTTTTTGTGATTTCTGAATTAATCAAACTATCAGGTGATCGAATGCATGACTCATTCTTCGAACAGTTCTTTCTTTCTTTTCAGTCAGCAGTTTCTATATTCTTCATTCCACACATATGTCAGTTCGAATCTAAAAAACAACAAAACGATAACGAGACTTCTTTTTCTCTCGCTTTCTCTCTATTCGATCGAAAATCGATTTCATTTTATTTATTGATCATAGGGATTTTCGTTCATGTCCTTTGTCTCTATTTACCTAAGTCACCATCTGTTCACCTGTTCTCTTATTAGTTTTTTTCGTTGTTCATCGTCTTATCTTAACATATAACTCGAGACGGAGGGAGATGTTAAGGTGATTAATCGGTCAATATAATACTTTTTTCGTTTCGTGCATTTCTTTTTTTTTCTTGATCTTCTATTCAATAAATTCATTATTCTCTAGATAGATCGAAAAAACAGGCGAAGACTATGACATATCCAAGAAAAGAATTGATCATTGCGTGTCATTATCTGTTACGTTTAATTAAACAACATGCACAATTATCGACCGAACAAATCAATGTTTTTAAACGAACGTTTTATGAAATTTTATTAAAACGTTTTCTTGGACATTGGTTTCCTGGTAAAAAAAAAACATGTCGAAATGATAAATCAATCGAATGTCTTTGCTCTTGTTTTTGTAGCGACACCACATCGTGGAAGTGCTTATCGATGTTTGCAAACAAAACTTTGGAAAGATCCCGTTTTACGAATCATAGCCGAACGTTCACGTTTACCACTTCATCGTTATCTTCCAGCAATCTTTACCATGTGGATAGGCAAGTGTTTTTCGTTTTTTTGGACTCTTTTTACTAATGAGAATCATTTTTAGATCCAGGAGAAGTTGCCATTTGCTTTGGCGATGAAGGTACATGGTGTTCGTTATATAAACATGATACCGATATGGATACGGAGGAATCATTCACCGAAGACTATGATCTCATATCATCATTGATACCAAATGAAGATTTTTCGAATCTCTCTGAAAATATTCAAACATTGAGTCTCAATACGAAATCTCATTCATCGAATCAATTAATCGAAACACCAATTCAAACGATCGATGATTGTAATTATTTGAGATCGAACGATTGGAATATTCAACAGAATAATTTCTGGTTACAATAATGTCAGATACGACAAAAACCAAACAAAACAAATCTTAGCACTCTCCTTTTCTCTCTCGACAAAAATATATCATTATACATATAAATATTAGTTTGTGTTCTACTTGTTGTCATATATTTATTCTCATCTTAAGTGTCCATGGATAATTCTTATCAGATTTTGACGGCAATCGTCCTTTTTTATAAAAAAAAATTGTATTTGTTGTATTAAAATCCATCCATTTCTCTGTAAAAAGAAAAGTGTTTTTTTTTGACGATATTATTAAAGAATGTTGTATATAAAAATAAAGAAAAATTCGGATACCAATTTGTTGGATATAAGAGATCAAATGTATTTATTTATTTGCTCAAATAAAATAGAAAAGAATAGGAATAGGAGGAAATAGTTTATAGCTATTGGCCGAAAGAAAACACGAATGAAAGTCAAATGTAATACAGTCATTCATAGAGGAAGAAAGAGAAGACAACGAAAGGAACTGTCATTTTTTTTTCTTCTTTTACTGTGTCTTGGTCTGATTTCGAATTTTAGATTAACTGTTGAGAACAATCGATTTGAATATGTCTTCACCGACTGAATCAGCTGAATTCAAAGCTGGTCATGCACCGGCCAGTAAGTTTGGAATCTCTTTTTTTTTTATTTATTTATTTATTTACTTAACAAAACAAAAAACCTAAAAACGAAAAAATATTTTGTGTTTTGTTTTATTTAAATAGTAAAAGTTGGCGGCATGCGTGTAGGTGCCTCTCGCCCTCGACAAACATCACAAGGCGATGATAAGGAAAAAAATATGACTTTTGAAGACGCAGCAACAATAGATAATAAAACAACAAATGGAAAAGATGGACTCTTTGGAAGTAACAATCAAAAATCTCAAGAAACAGATGATGAGCAACAAGAATCAAGGTACAAAACGATAACATTGAAGGTGATATTTATTTATTTGTTTTTCTCGATTATAGAACTGTTTCAAATCGTGTCGCTGGTCAGATTGTATCAGGCACATTCGTACCGGTATGTGTTGAATTTGTCTTCGGATATTTATTCATTCGAAATTTTTCTAGATTCAAAAAGCTTTTCCTCCTGAAGCAACAAAACATATTCATGATAAACCTGGTACATATCCTAAACATGACATGCATAGTCATAGTAAACATGATGATCAACGTTTCATTAATCAACCTCGAAAACAATAGATATTTTACACAAAATTTTTAATCAACATTTTTCCTCTCATATTTCGTTTTGTCATATATATATACATATATCTATTTGATGTCGTGGGTCTGATGTGCTTTTTCTAGTTTTTAGAGAATGTTTTATGTATAGTCTTTAACAAACAAAAATATTTTATCTCCGCCAAATTTTCTTTTTATTTGTAGATTAAGAAAGAAAAAGATGACCGACGAAAGCGAAATTTCATCGATATTCTATCAACAACCAACAACATCTACTGTTAATCCACCATTGTTTACATGTGGACTTAAATTAGATAAAAATGATTATGAAAAAAAAGTACGTGACAATATTTCGACCTTGTGTTTTTTATCGACTCATTACAATTGACATTTTAGATACATATCGAACGAATCTTTCGACAAATAATCGATGATTCACGTTTCAAACAATCGGGAGAGAATTCCGTTGAACGTCTTAGTTCGAAATCTGCGCCATTAGAATACTATGAAAATTTTCTCATTGATCGTTGTGGCGATGAAATATCATCGTTCAATGTCGGTGCACTTCAACAAGGTTGGCTTATTCCTGAATACGAACAAACCTATCGTTTAGCACTGCCTGATAGCGAACAACAAGCGTCACTTCAACGTGCACGTCGACCGAAACCATCGTGTTTCAATTGTGGTTCGTACGATCATAATGTTCAAGGTTGTCCAATGAAATTAGATAGCGATCGTATTCGTCGTAGTCGAGAACAATATCAAGAACAATTAGCTGAAGCATGCGGATATAATGATATATCGCAAATGAATTCACTTGAAATGTCAAGTCGTTATCATGAAGATTCCTATCAATCGAGTTTAAACGATCAAGTTATTATTGACGAACGTTTTCGTCGTTTTCAACCGGGTGTTCTCAGTTATGACCTACGACAAGCTTTAGGTTTGCATGACAATCAATTGCCAATGTTCGTCTATAATATGCGACGATGTGGTTATCCACCAGGTTGGTTACGTGAAGCTCGAGTGAAAAAATCTGGTCTACAAGTATTTCATGACAATGAAGAAGGAGAAATTATTGAAACGAAAAAATCCGAACCTATCGATCCAACTGGTCAGGATAATGTTTTTCCTGGTTCGTTACTCGACAATAATATGCAAACACAAGCTGATTTAAATAATGAAGATGATTATGAATATGATTTTGATAAAGTCATATCCTATCCCGGTTTTAATATACCTGTGCCCGATGGTTTTATTGATGAAGCTTATACAATTCCAAATCTACCTGCATTTGACAAGCAACAGAGTAAAGAAAATCTTATTGAAGAAATGTATTTATTTAAAAAACCATCATTAAAACGAAAATCAACGCTTGAAACATATAAACCAACACCTATTGAAGAGCTGAATACACCCAAACAAATGAAAGTCTCAGAAACAAGTTCATCATCGGCGAGTACAACCGAACTAACGCCATCATTAGCAACAACGAATTATGAACAAAAAAGTCTTGGTCAAGTTTACGGTACACCTCTTTGGCTGTTAGGGAATAATAATAATAATAATACGCCGAAAGTATCGACTACATCGCAATTGCCTAGTCGAGATCAATTTCAGCAAGGTATTTGTGATCATTTACCTTTCGAAAATTTACCTTCATATCAAACTGAAAAAGTCGGACGAATCGTATGTTCTTTCGAAATAACAACAACAAATTTTCGAGATTTTTCTTTTTGAATATTTTTCTTACATAGTTTGATCTGTTAAAAGACGTTCAAAAACGTCTCGAAAGTCTTAATAATGATTCAACAACATCGAAATCGACGAATGATAATAATATGCAAATGTCACCTGAGCACACACCTGAATCTTCATAAAGGAATTTCATTTTGTATATAGAAAACACAAACTATCATCTTTTTCTTTGTCTCTTTCTCTCTCTCTCTGTTGTTTTCTTCTATTAACATCGAGATGTCTTCATTTGTTTCAGATAGAAAAAAATCAATGGCAGATAAATCTAAAACAGTCATAATTAAAGGCAATAATACGAATTCAACGACTAATAATAACAATAGCAACAACAATAGTGTGCCGCAGGATTTTGGTAAAATTATTCGACATTTTAAAAAATATTCGAAGTTTATTAAACGTCTTGCGGAAGATACTGATAAATCCTATGCAGAAATAAAAGAGAAACGCGTTCTTTCACAAGGTAGAGCCCTTTTTTTCTTCTTCTTCTTCTATGTTATTGACCTTGCGAATTTGGTCTTTTTTTTCTAGAAAAGTTCAAAGAAATTCAATTAACACAAACCGATCGAGATTTTCTCGAGTCATTAACCACACGACCATTAGCTTTAATTATTTGTTCTCAAACATATGAGGGCAAGGCACGTTTTGTTAATGATTTACTCAATGAACCTTTACTACCTCTTTCACCTACTGTCAAACACGATGATGTCATACGAATGATTCGTATCAAAGTAGATAGATTTTCGATTTATTCGTTTGATTTGCATATTTCACTTTTTAACTTCTAGAATCATTCGACTACAGGTGCAACTTTAAATGTTTCGGGTTCGTTCGAACTTGTTGGCGCAAATGGTATATCGAAATCTGCCTCTTGGTCGACTATACCTTATGAAGATATTCTCGTCAAGGAAAATACTCGAACGATTGATGTCGATGAAGATGAAACACCATCATTAGAAATTCGTAAACCAATAGATTTTCTCGAGAATAATGACGTACAACTTGTTCTAACGCCAACAAATCAACAATTAGATATGAAACAAATCTATACGCAAATAACTGATAATATTGTTTCGATATTTATTTATGTGATTGATCATGAAATGTTAGATGAGAATGAAATCGATGAATTAAAAGCTTTTCGAACGATTGTACCGAATGAACCGATTTTATTCGTTCGAATCGATGAAAAGAATTCGTAGGGCAATTTTCTCTGCAATAAGAAAAACATCGAACGATGAATTCATTTTTCTAGAACGAATAATCATGAAGAATCCGCAGGCGTTCGAATATTCAGGTAGAATACATCAACAAAAAAAAAACGAAACGAAAAATCAATGATGTTCTGTTCATTTTCAGACAACTTTGTGATCTCGGTTTTCTATCATTACTACCCGGTGAAACATCGGATAATACGTCCGACACGATTTCTCTCTTTCAAAGCGATATGATCGATAATGGTCTAGCAAATTTTTCATCATTCTTAAGTTATATTCGTAAACATACTGATCGTTTAAATGTTCGAGCTGGTAGAAAGACACAACAAAAGGCGAATGATTGAAATCGAAATTGATTTGTATTTTAGTTAGTATTATACAACGATCTCATGAACTTTGTCTCGATCTGTTCAATGACAGTGCTTTTGAAATGGCCCGGTAGATATTTTCAATTTCAAAAATATTGACTTTTATACTTGATTAAATAGAGATATTCTCATTACACCTAAACGTATTAATTATGCTCGTGAAAAAGAACGAGAACTCTACGAATCTTTACTTTCATTAACCAATTCGAAACAAAATGAAATTCAACGATTAATTCAACAAGCTATTGAATCGATGCACGAAACAATAACTGATCAAGCTTGTTCATTAGAAATCTCGGGTATTGTCTTAACCGATGAATTAACTGTGACAACAGCAAAAGATTTAAAGAAATGTACGAGTAAAATACAAGAATTCGTACTTGTTCAATTAAATCAAGCGATTGCCGAGAAGTTATCATCATCGGTTCACATTCTACGACAGGATTATGTTGGTACATTGACACGTTGCTTAGAAAACTTAGAAGATGTTAAAGATAATGACGACGAAGACGATGAATCGAGTGCATCAGCGAGTAAAGCATTGAAAGAAGTATGAACGTTGATTTCGTTTGTTTTTTATTCTGATTTTATGTTTGTTTTTTCAAGATACTTCAATCAGCTTATCAAGTAAATATTACATTATCACCGCATTCGAATATTTTCAAATTATTAATCGATAAAATGAAAGAGGTTTGTGTCAAAGAAAAAACGATACAGAAAGAGAGAGGAATTATTTGTTTTTAGTTTTTTCGAACATTTAAATGGTCGAATTGTCCTCGAATTGATCCCGATTTTAAACGGTTAGTTGCTGTTAATATGTTAAATAGTTTAAGTGGATCGAGGTAATCAAAATTTTAGAAGAAATACAGAAAAAAAACGAATGCATACGCATTTTATCTAGATTAGCGAAAAGTGTTTGTACACAATTGAACGATCGTATTCGAATATCGCATGATAATTTCGAAACTTTACTCAAACAACTCGAACATCGTCATTCCGATCGATTAAAATCAACTGAAGATAAACAGCAACGTGTTCGAAAAGAATTTACTCCTAAAATAGCTCGACAATTACTCGAAAGTACATCATTAAAAGATCTTATTCGTTATGGTCTACCGAAATCAGGTCGTGAAGTTGGCCGTGGACAGTACGGCGTTGTTTACGAATGCGATAGTTGGGCGAATCAACGTTCGTGCGTTTTAAAATCTGTCATACCACCCGATGATAGACATTGGAATGATCTTGCACTTGAATTTCATTATCTAAGACGAATACCTGATCATCCACGAATAGTCAAATTAATCGGTTCAGTTATTGATTATTCCTATCGTGATCAAACACCGGTGTTATTAGTTATGGAACGTTTATCAAGAGATTTATATAGTGCATTAAGAAATAAATTATTATTTCATATACGGTAGAAACGAAAATAACATGAATGCTTTTTTTTTGTATTTATGATTTTAGTATTCGAATTGCTTTGGATGTGGTCGAGGGTTTGAGGTATTTACATGGACTTGGTTTAGTACATCGTGATATTAAACTGAAAAATGTTTTAGTAAGACACTGATTCATCGAGAGATAAGGAACAAATATGATGATTCATTTTTCGATATCGATTTAGTTAGACGAAACGAATCATGCTCGAATCACTGATCTTGGTTTTTGTAAACCTGAAGTTATGATGAGTGGTTCACTTGTTGGTACGCCAATTCATATGGCACCGGAATTATTTACATCTAAATATGATCATACCGTTGACATCTATGCGTTTGGCATTCTATTTTGGTATATTTGTTCGAATGGTGTTAAACTACCGAATAATTTCGATGTTTGTTCATCGAAAGATGTTCTTTGGTCGAAAGTAAAACACGGTGTTCGACCTGAACGTTTGTCTGATTTTACTGACGAATGTTGGGAAATGATGAATCGATGTTGGGATCCAATGCCATCTCAACGACCTTATCTAGGCGAAGTTCAAGATAAACTCGAAGAAATCTTCAATAAAGCAATATCGACTTCATCGACAAGTTAAATACATCGTCATCGTTTATTTTTCTCTTTTTGATTGATAAATAATTGTTCCGAAAAAAAAAATTAATCGAATTGTGATTAAAATGCTAATTAATTTTCTTTTTTATATTCAAGTGCAATATATATTTGTTACATTTTTTTAGATTTCTAATGACGAAAAATCGTCGTTTTCCATTCGAATCAACCAAAGAAACATTATCTCTCGAACATTTTTTTACTAATGAAACACAATTGTATCCAATGATTCGACAGTACGCATCGATTTGTCGAAAAAATGATTCAAAAAAACCACGGCCTACACGAACCAATCTCATATTACCTAACGAAGAAAATGATCGATTGACTCATTTTATGAATCAATTAAAAGAAAACAAAGAAAATCCTTGTGTAAATATAAACGATCTATCAGATCTACGTCAAAATCATGTACAATATTGGAAAACTGTCAGATTTCAATGGCAAACATTTTATCGCGATGAAATGAAAAAACAAGAGGAATTATTTAATACTGTCAGAAAAAGTTTATGTTAATAAAGAAAAAAGGCATAATGAGTCACAATAGGAGAATATTAATAAATCATTTTCATTTTTCTTTTCTTTTTCTTTTTCTTTTTGCATGAATGAATCATCAACGAAATTGACTGGATAAATACAGATTGATTGATTCATATTTAGATTTATTCTTTGAAATGGCAGCAGGTTCGATCGAAAATGAAGGACCTGATATGGGTGTGGGCGATTTCGTCCTGTTATCAGAAATCTCTATGAATGCCTTCGTCAAAAATCTCAAATTACGGTTAGATTTTTGTTTATTGATTATTCATCGTGTTCAATGAGCATTTCGTTTTTCGTTTCCAGATTTGAAAAAGGACGAATCTATACATACATCGGCGAAGTTCTTGTTAGTGTTAATCCATATCGTGATTTACCTATCTATGGTCCTGAATACATCAAAAGTTATAAGGGTCGTGAAATGTTCGAACGACCTGCACATATATTTGCTCTTGCCGAAGCGGCATATCGAACGTTGAAACAACGATCATTGAACAGTTGCATTGTAATTTCGGGCGAGTCAGGTTCAGGTAAAACGGAAGCATCGAAAATTATTCTTCGTTATATCGCAGCTGTGACGAATGTATCGAATCAAGCTGAAATTCAACGGTAAACAACCGACAAAACAAATCGGTTTACTTAATTCTTTTGTTTTTTTGCTTGTCAATTCTAGAATCAGTAATATTCTTATTCAAACCAATGTTATTCTCGAAACATTTGGTAATAGTCGAACGAATCGAAATGATAACAGTAGTCGATTTGGTAAATATATGGATTTGAATTTCGATTATAAATTCGATCCAATCGGTGGCAAAATTCAACATTATCTTTTGGAAAAATCTCGTGTTGTTAAACAACAATTAGGCGAACGAAATTTTCATTCATTCTATCAATTGATCTATGGAGAATCGAATGTTCATGAATACGGATTGACACATCAAGGAGATAATTATTATTATATTAATCAAGGCAAATGTTGTCAAGTACCGAAAATCGATGATAAAAAAGATTATCAACAAGTTAAACAAGCGTTTAAAATCGTTGGTTTCAATCAAGATGAAATATCGACTATTTGGAAAATCATTGCAGCGATTCTTCATCTTGTAAGAAACGTTCTTGTTTTTTTGGTTGCTGTTTTCTCTCGAATGAGATTGTCTCTCTTAGGGTAATTTGAAATTTGCTGATGTCGATGGTGAACATTGTTCAATAATACGATCGAATGATTCGAACGATCCATTGACTTGGATATCGAAATTACTCGCGTGTGATCAATCAGAAATTTCCTCGGCATTAACATCTCGAGTTGTTGCAGCGCGAAATGAAGTTATTCAAACTCGACAGAACATCATTCGAGCTAATCACGGACGAGATGCTTTGAGCAAAGTAAGTCAAAGAAAAAAATTGAACTTTATTCAAAAGAAAGAAAAAAACAACGACAAAAACTACTCGAATCTTAAGATTTCATAATTCGTTTCCAATGGTAAGGTCGTTCTCCTTTTCTGCCCATGCATGTCTATTCGACTGTTTAAGACCGATATACTTAAATTGCATGACTGTTTTGTCTATGTTTCGTGTGTGTATTTATCGAAATCATTTTTAGGCTTTGTACGAACGATTGTTCGAATGGTTAATTAAGTATATTAATAAAACGTTGGCGAAAGAAAATATCGAGCATTCCAATCGAGTTAATCAAAGTTCGTTGGTTATTGGTGTGTTGGATATTTATGGTTTCGAGATATTCGAGAATAACAGGTAGAAATATCGCTCGACAAACAAACCATAGGAAAATGACGATGTTTTAGTTTTGAGCAATTGTGTATCAATTATTGTAATGAAAAACTACAGCAATTATTCATCGAACTTGTTCTTAAACAAGAACAAGAAGAATACGAACGAGAGAATATTACTTGGCAACATGTAAAGCTAAGAATAACATTGAATTATTCGATCTTAAAGATGAATTTTAGGTTGATTATTTTAATAATAAAATCATTTGTGATCTCATTGAACAGTCACGAACAGGAATTTTAGCTCATCTCGATGAAGCTTGTCATACAGTTGGAACAGTAACCGATGAGATCTTTCTCGATTCGATTAATAAAGCGCTAAAAACGCATAAACATTATTCAAGTTGGGCTGTATGTTCTTTCGATTTTTATTTTTCTCGGTTATTTTTACTGGAATACCTTTTTTTTGCTAGCTTGCACCAGGGGACAAAATTTGGAAAAATTTAAACAATAACAAACTATTTCTTATTCGTCATTATGCTGGTAGATTTTAACAATTTTGACATACGAATGTTGATCTTTTGTTGCTTGTAGGCGATGTGATCTATTCTGTCGATGGTTTTCTTGATAAAAATCGTGATACTTTATTCGAAGATTTCAAACGTTTATTATATCATAGTAAAAATCCAATTCTATCATCGATGTGGCCTGAAGGCGAGAAAAGCATAACAACAGTCACTCGACGACCATTAACAGCCGGTACAATCTTTCGAAATTCGATGATTAGTCTTTCGAATCTTCTCTCATCGAAAGTATGATTTAAAACAAATCTAAATCTTTTCAATCGAATTCGTTTCGTTTCGTTTCGTTTAAGCAACCATTTTATGTTCGATGTATCAAACCAAATGATGAAAAATCATCGAATTTATTCGATCAAACTCGAGTTGAACATCAAATTGCTTACTTAGGTCTGCTAGAAAATGTTCGAGTTAGACGTGCAGGTAAATAGATTTGTTTTTCTCAATAAAATAAAAACTGCAATCTTTGTTAAAAGGTTTTTGCCATCGAACACCCTACGATCGATTTGTTCAACGGTAAACGCCAATAATTGATTTACGAGTTTTGTTTTTTTATGTTTTAAAATTTTAGTTATAAGATCATTGATTCAGTTCGATCGAAATTGTATCCACGAGGTTCATTGAACAAGGACAGTGCAAGTTATATTTGCCGAGAACTTAAGGTCGACAATGATGTTGCCTATGGAAAAACGAAACTATTCATAAAACATCCGTAAATCAGTGCACAGATTTGTTATCGAAATCTTTTTTGTTCGTATATATAGAATTTCATTGTTTCAATTGGAAAAAAAACGAACCGAAGGTCTTGATTTTATTGTTATAATTCTTCAAAAAGTATGTCAACCTCTTCAAAACGTTTTCGAATCTTTTAAATTTTGTAAATAGTACACTCGATCATGGAAACAATATCGTCTCTTTCGACGTGAAATTGCCTCGATTAAAATTCAGAATGCCTTTCGAAAATTTCGAGCACGCAATTATATGAATAAACATTATGGGCAATTTCGGTAGGATTGATTTTCGTATTTTTCATCTCAAGTTCATCTTGATTGATTTCGAAAAGAAATGTTGCCAATTTACCGGATCTTGGCAAGAGTCTCAAATGGCCAGCACCGATCCCAGGCTTCGTACCAGTGAATAATCTACTCAAAAGAGTCTATCAACGGTAAATTATTTCAATTTTTGAAGAGAAAAATAAATGAATTGTTTTCGTTGGCGATTAGTTGGCGAGCATATAAAATTATTCAACGAATTCCTGTTAATCAACGAGATGTGTTCGAAATGAAGCTATTAGCTAGTGATTATCTACAGCAACGAACGTCTTTTATGCAAGCAAGTATTCGACAAGAATGGAAAGGAAATTATCTTGCATCGGTAGATCATAATCATCGAACACAGAAACAAAAGCGATTCAATGAGAATTTTTCAATTTTAGACCGATGAAAATCCTCATCTAGCCGAATATCAGAAATCAATGAATGATCTCAAAGCAAAAGATCATTTCAATCAAATACTTTTCTCTACATTTGCAATTAAAGTAATGATGTTTTTCGTTTCTAAGAAGAAAAAAAAGTAAAAATCCTTTTCTTTCGTGTCAAGTTGAATACGCATATTAAAATGGACGAACGTGCAATTGTTCTAACGGATAAATATCTCTACAAATTAGATCAAAAAAAGCATTTTCAAATGAAAAAATCCGGTATATCAATTGACGAAATCTCAGGTTTAAGTGTAACAAGTGGCAATGAACAATTAATTGTCGTTCATTTAATTTCAAATCATGATCTAGTTTTTTATATGCATACAAAAACTGATCGTGTCGGAGAATTTGTTGGAAATCTTGCGAAATTAAAACGAAAATCGTATGTAAATAAAAAACAGACTCATGCAAAGTTTTGTTTGTTTCGTTTGTTTAGATCGAATTTTATAGTTGATGTTCAACGATACAGTTCAGCACAATTAGATAAACATAAATATGTGATTAATATCACAACAGGTGGCACCGATAAGGTTGAATTTCGTAAAGGTTCAAATAAAAATATAACATTGATCTTACCCGAATGATCTTCGATTTCTCAGTCTCTATGATCTGCTTACAACGAATAATCAGATAATGGTGATTCTCTCTTTCTCTTTTTTCATTGTAGTAGTACGCTTTTAGATGTACATTCGTATTAAATAAGAAAAAAAAAGAAAATTTTTGATTTTAGTCTCTCTCTCTCTTTCTCTTCTGTTTTTATTGTATTGGAATCTGACTTTCTTTACTAATCTATGCTAATTGTCATTTTGTTTTTCTTTTGTAACTCAATGATCGGTAATTATATTTATTTAATTAATAAAATAAAATAATGGCACTGCTTTTGAAAGAAAACATGAAAATAGTTTTGAAATGAAAAGCGATAAAAGCAAGAAGATAAATGTTTTGTTCTATGGTATCAGTTTAGAATGTATATTTTTCACATGTATTTGTTTGTTGACGACGAGAATCATAACCGCCCATAGTTAAAACAGATTGATTTACAAGAATACTTCGGTGTAAACGTCGACCAGTATTTAAAACATGTGTGTCTGACCATGTTTTTGTCACAGGATCATACAATTCGCAGACAGTAGGATAGTTTTGTGTTGACCAATCGACACCACCTGCTGCCAAGACTTTACCCGACGGGAGAAGCGTTAGTGTAAATGCTGCACGAGCATATTTCATTGATCGAACAGCTGTAAAATTGCCAGTAGTTGGATTATAGATTTCTGCAGTTTTATATGAAATAAATGCGCCATTTCCTCCGCCAGCAATGAGAACAGTTCCGTCTTGAAGAAGAACAGACGCATGGTAAGCACGTGGTTGAATCATGGGACCATTGGTATAGATCCACGCGCCTGACATGTAAAGTTCAGCTGTAGATAACATTCTTAACCGCTGATCACCACCACCTGTTACAAGTACTGTCGAACCATCATTGAGTAATGTATTGCTGAACAAAGTTCGACTAGTTTGCATACTATTAACTGCTGTAAATGTGTCCGTTGATGGCGAATAAACTTCAGTATTATCCAGAATATAACCACGAGAATTCTGTCCACCAAAAATCAATATTTGATCATTTTCAAGACGTACTGCACCATGACCAAATCGGCCTGATATTAAATTCGATTGTGTTGATGTCCACGTATTTGTAGCGAGATCGTAGATTTCAGCTGTTCGTTCGTATGGTGCATACGCACTACCGGTTGCTAAAATTTTCGTATTGCCTGCAAACGGGGTTACTGCATGCGCAAAACGAGGATCTTGCATGACGACACTCTGTGTCCAACCGGTTGATGGTGAGTAAACTTCAGAATTTTTAACGATTGTAAATTGGTTGACTCGACCGCCAACAGCTATAACTTGACCGTTAGCTAACAGAGCAGCATCAAAATTCGATCGTGGAAAAAGAAGAGATGCATCTTGTGTCCAACGAGGTAATGCTGGATCGACTGTTGTTTGAATTGGTTTTGCTAAAGTCAAAGAATACGTATAAGAAAAAGAATAGAAAAACAAAAACAACTATCTACAATATATAGTTGTTGTCTGTAAATTTGCTGGAGTTGTTGTTGTTGTAACGTATACAAGTAAATTTCCTTCTTCATCGATTTGATTTCTAATTCTGCATTTGACCAACAAGAGAACTGTTATTGTTATACATCCAGCAAACGTCACAAAAGCACATACATGTTTTCTTAAATTATCGTTGTATCTTTACAAAAAAAAACAAACCATAGAATGTATATAGTTAATTTGTATGCTTACTTCATCTTGAAAAATATGGAAAATGACATTTTTCTCATTTCTTTCTATTGCGCTTTTAAGACTAGAAAAAAATATAGAATTCAAGCTACATCATCTGGACGATATTGTAGAAGTAGAAAAATATACTTTTCCATTAAATAAATAATGTACATGAATTTCAATTTTTTTCCATCCAATAGAAACACCTTTTAGTAAATTAGCTTGCATTGCTTTTTAACGCATCGATAAATTTTTAAATAAGAATTTTTCATGAACTGAAAATTATAAACACACAGTTGCAACTGCAAGAGAACCTGAAAAACAAATTATTTAGTTTGTTTAAGAGCTATTCAAAGTTTTTCTTCTACTTTAACATCAGTCTTCGTCAATGCAATATACGTATTTCTTTGTCGTTCATTTCAAGAGTTTTAACTATCGATTAACTTCTTCCTTTATTTTCATAAAACAAAAGATCAAAGCATTACTTTTCCGTTTGCTTCTTAAAACACACATCCTTTACCTCTCACTTTTCATCATCCGTTTCATCTCATATTCATTGATATCAAGTGACTAACTTCCATTCACGTGCCGAATATTACCAAGCGTGTCTCTTCATAATCGATAACATCAATAAACACTCTCTTCATACTTAGATTTCAAAAAAAAAGAGAGAGAAACGATAAGTCAATATTTTCTACGTAGATATATATATTTATATATATTTATTTATTGAACACAAATAAAGAAGAACGAAAGAACAAAAAAAGAGAGATATATATAATCCACTGTTCAAACACAATGTATCCAATGTTCATCTTTGAAAAATTCTGGTATTTGATCATCGAGACGTTGAATAATTTTGTAGATACTTTTCTTCCATGATGGTTCGAGATCTTTTTGTTGTTGAATAGCATGAAAAAATTCTCGTAAAGTCGATTGTACAGCCTCGCAGAAACTCGGTGGAACCTAGACAAAAGTAAAAAAAAAAAGGAAATTGAACATCGATTGCATTTAATTTAATAGACATACATCGATTTGATTCGATCGATTATAATGAAGATTAAGAACACGATAGAGATCGGAATCAGTTGTGATGATTAAATCTTCCATATTTCGAATACCTTCGGCTAAATATTGTCGAGCATATTTTTCGATTTGAATATAAAAAAATTCGCTATGAAAAACATATCGAATGAAACAAAGTTTTGGCTTTTTTCTTTTAAATTCTTCTTACCGAAAATTGGAAAACCATTTAACTAATTGTGCAGTGATTAATTTATTAAATCGAACATCAGGAAAATAAACTTTCAATACCGATGAACTTGGATAACGTGTATAGAAAAACATTAATTTTGCTTTACGTAGATGAAGTGATGTCAAAACTGTCATGTAAAAAAAACGAAAAAGAAAAAAAAATGGACAAATGCTTGTTAAGGTAATCATATATTCTTCTCTCAATGGTTCGTATTACTCATTCGATGTAAGGATAGTTACTTTCGATGACATTTACACTCGATTAAGTTCTACCCGAAGAAAAGGTCAATTTTTTGGAGAATACTTATTTGATTAGGATTGTATTCGACTGTCGATTGATGATGGTGATGATGATTAGATGCCGATGAATCAAACGAATGATTCGAGAGACTTTTGTCATCGTCGAGTAAATCATCATGAGGAATGATTTTTGTTGTAATACGCGGTGATAAACGTGTATCAGTTACCTATTCGAATGAAAAATAAGAACAATTGGAGGTGTGTGTGTGTGGCTTTTTTTTCTCATTTGAATTCTACTTTTGTTCGACGTTTTTTATGAGTTGATAAATGAAAAGGAAATGAACGATCAGATGGTGTATTACCGAAACGAATCAACGGTGGTGGAGGAGGTGGTGGCGGATAAGAATTAAGATAAGAATTATTCATGAACATTGGAGAGAAATATGAATGTTGGTGAGGTAATGGCGGAGGGAAAACAGGTGGTATTGTTGGAATAGTACGTTTTGTTTCGATAGCAGCATTATGTACAGCAGAAAATAATTGTTTTTGAAGATTTTCAAGAAATCTTGCCATGGATACAGATGAATTAATATTATTTGTACGAGCTAAATCTTGTACGTACGATAAAAATGGGAGATTTTGAGGTGTAAATGGAAATAATGTTGGTTGAGAAAGAGAATTGCTGGTCTAGAAGAATAAATCAATGAATTTACGTTTGTTGTTTTATTTTTTCTCTCTCTTTATGTTAAATTACTTGTTTCTCATCTTGGCTATTGACTTCTCCGATTTCAGTTTCATCTTGTTTGTCAACTTCATCATCTGTTGTATTATTTGATTCGTTATCACTCGATTGATTTTCTTTGATAAGTTGTTGTGGTTTCGATTGTTTTCTCGAACGTTTATTAAGATTCGTTTCTTCGTCTTCGGCTTCGTCCTCTTCTAATTTCGAACGTTTACTTACAAATTCTTTTGATTTACGTTCATCTTCATTATTATTATTATCAATGAAAGCATGTGAACGTTTAGTTTGTTGTTGATTCGTATTATCATTGGATGTCACAGCTTTGGGTGAAATCGATGCTGTTGATGACGATGAATTCGGTGATGCTGATGTTGACGATTCAATCGAACGTTTTTCAATGATTTCTTGTAACATTTTCGTATGATTGAATGCCATATCATTTAAATGACTTAAATGTTGATGATAACGTGGATTGAAAACGGATGGAAGGAGAAAAGGTGAGAAATTCGTCGGTGGATTCATACGTTTGTTGATGTGCGTTTTTTTTTAATTTCAAGAAAAGAAAAATGTTTCAATACTAAAAGAAGAAGAAGAAGATATAAAAAAAGGAAAGAATGAGAAAATGAGATTTTATTGTTCGTTAGACAAATAAAGAAAAGTCAATTTAGACGGTCTCTTATCTGAGTGAACTTTACTTAAGTTAAAATGCAGCATCTCTACGTGCCGTTTCTCGGTGTTTTTTACATTCACACATCTCTCCCGAGACACTCACCATTTAGCAGTAAATTTATTCTTGACTCGTCCTGATGATTCGTCTATTTCTTCTTCTTCTTCTTCTTTTTTTCTTCTTCTTCTATATATATATATGTGTGTGTGCGTAGGATCAGATTCTGAGAAGAAATGGAAAAAGAAAATCAACCATTCGTAGGGCGTCCTATCTCGTATTCTTAAGAGCAAAGAAGAAGAAGGAGAAGAAGAAGAAGAAGAAGAAGAAAAAAAAAGACGAGAGAAAAGAAATTTCAACCAATGTCTTTGTCAAGACTAAAGAAACATTACAGCTAATAGGAAACGGGAGAACGATGAACAAAGAAAGAAAATGTTTGACGTTTAAGACGAATGAAAAATCACTGTGCAAACGTGCGTCACCTGCTTACTGGTTTTTCTTCGTTTGCTATTTAAAAGAAGCATCTGCGCATATCCAAAAGATATCGATGGATAAACGATGATCGTGAAAACAAAATATATGTATATAATGCCCTAAAGGTCCTGTCACCGTTATACATACATCGATTGTTTTTCTAGCATCTTTTTATTCGAATAAGAATTAGTGTTTAATGATTTCTCGAAATCGAATCAATATAAATGAGAATGAGAGAAAAAGCGAACGGTGTATATGATATTTGAGGAGCAGAAGCTCGATATGTGAATGTCAGTGTTATGCATGATAAATAAAAGATATCGATGAAATGAAAAAAAAGTCCACAAAGAAGCGAACGTCAGATTATATTTTTGAACATCATCATCACGTAGGTGAGAAGATGTGTTAAATGAACAAATGTATCTAAAACATTTATCTTCACGATTTCTTTCTTTCTTTCTTTTTTTTCTCTGTCTCTCGCTCTCTCTTCGCTTTCTCTTTCTCACTTATTCTCGCAGTTGTTCGTTACTATTTCCTTTAGTTTAATAAGAAGAATAGCGGAAACGAGAAAGTCTCTTTTTTCTTTTCTCTTTTCTCTTGCTTTTTTTTTTATCAAGAGTCGTCTTGAGCCAATTACAAAAAAGTATTCGCCTTGAGGCTCAACTAACCAACCAAACATTTACTTTTCTAAATAGAAAAGGATCTGATTAAATCGTTAATTACGATTTTCACCTGTAAAAAATAACAATATGTTTTCACGGGATCAAACAGCAATCAACCGTAGATAATGTTCATCGATTAATTTATGTCTATTTCAACAAATTTAAATCATTCTGAATAGAATAGAATAAAAAAAAACACTAATCCGGATATGATGATGGTGATGATGATTGTCATGTTCAGCTGTGTCACACCTTGTTTTTCTGTTTTTCTTCAAATGCATTCAAGTTGGTGCGAGTTCCTGTGTCGCGTACTACTCCACCCTTGTGTCATCGTTTACAGACAATTTGAAATGGATATTTTTTGCTCGCTTGCTTGCTTCTAGTGCATTCAAGAATCATTTTGATTATATTAGTTATGTGCGTGTGTTTCAATGGTGAAGAATTATTGAAGAACGAGAAGAAAAAGTTAATTCTTTCCTTTCGTGTGAGCAGATGCCAGAGTTATGTTTTATCTCAAAGAAAATAATCTTCGATATTGATCTGTAGGTGTATGTCTCTCTCTCCCCCTCTCTCGTTCTCTACCTTTTGTTGTACGAGAGAATGCGTTCAAGTGATCAAACACATGTCAAGATAATTCTTTTTGTTTCAACATATAAATATATATATACGTATATATATATATATATATATATATCATCATTTATCTCAAGAATGTTTTAAATGATGTATTGTCATGCACTGTTGATTTCTCTCTAGCAGATGTATATTATTTCTTTCTCACTTTCGATTTATTGATTGAATACATTGAGATCTAATAATATTGCTCGAAATGGATTTTTATCATCATTTTTATTCTAGTCTCGCACAAATGTCACTCTATCATTTCCTTTACTCAGAATACAAAAAGCGAGAAAGAAAGAGAGCGAGCGAGAGAGACAGAGACAGAGGAAAAAAAGAACTGAGAAGGCTTATTTCTTTTTCTTTTTCATCTCGAATGTTAAAGCTATGAAAGAATGGCAGCTTTTGATTAAAAGTAAAACTTGTCTAATGAACTAGACGAGCAAAACACACATACAGAGCGAGAGCGGGAGTGCAAGTGTGAAATACATCCGCATTACTAATGACATCCCACTAGCAAATGTTCTTTGTATAGAGAAAAATTATATATATATACATGATAGATCATTTCTATCGCTTTAAAAATGCAAATTGAGTCGTTCTTTCAAATCAAGACAAGCGTAGCAAATCTGAAATACATGACAAATGTATTGGAAAAAAGAGAATATGATAAGTAAAGTGATATTCTTGTTGAACACATCTGTTGGACAATTAGAAATCAACATTACAAGCAAATTTTCATTCAATGATCTTTATTGGATAGAAACAAAAAGAAGAAGGAACGGTTCTAGTCAAATATAAGAATATTATTTGACAATCAACTCGCATTTATATGATTGTTTATACAATTATATCAAAGAATAGAAAAAGAAACATCGTTTTATTCTTTATAACTCATCAAACTACTGTATCGTTTCATCAAGATGAGTTGTTACCGACGTTGTTCACTTTCGATGCCACTTCACTGACACATGACTATAAGTGTGTGTGTGTGACATACTGAACAAGACAAAGACAAGATTGCATGTATGTCGAAATCGAAACAAGCAAGTTAACACGCACATGCTTAACTTGATTAGATAGATCCTGTTGTCCACTTTGATGTGCAAAAATGATCGTTATGTTCATTAAAAAGAAGAGATCAACTGATCTACCTTTATTTGTTTAATGTTTGATACACGTGTTTGTGAAAAAAAAACAACAAGAGAGAAACAACGATGCTGAACTTTACATAAAAGATTTCTAATCGAACAATTAATCTCTTTTCTCTTTGATAAATCTCGAAGATTTGTGTATTGTTGTCTTTTTAATTAGTGTACCTATCATTCGATCTTTCACAGTTGGACATTTGTCAATTGAATCGACGACGATGACATTCCTCCGTTTGCAGAGAAAAACGAGCGAGCGAGCGAGCGAGCAAGAGAGATTGTTTCTATTATTATATTAAGTGACAAATGAGGAATACAAACAAAAGGAATATTAGAACTATTTTTCTCTTGAATAGAATAATAGTTCCAATGATTCACATGTGCAAGTAACCTGAGGGTATATTTCATTCTCATTCAAAAGGAAATACTAAAATATGATCAATTTCGGAAATAAAATAAAAGAAAAGAGATTATTTAGATCGTTGTTTTGCCAAACGATTGGAAAAGGCATAGAGACCTTCGCTTGTCTAAATAGATGACTTTCGAAATTGAACTCGACAATCAAAATAATCTTTTACTTTAACTGCATTTAGTTCTTGTAGAATAAGATCTCGTCGAGTTGTTTGTGGAAAAATCGATTTAATCTGCGTTTGTGTTTGATATAATTGTTCTTGAAATTGATTTGCTATGTCTTTGCCGGATTGAGTTTGAAATTGATAATCATTTAGAATTTCATGAAGATTCGGATAGACATTATCACTTTCAAAGATTTCGAAATCTTCGATGTTTGTTGAACGATCATTTGGATAAACCGAATCGATCAAACAATTTTTCTATAAAAATACTATGAATAGGAAATAAATTCCTTGTTTTGTTTTGTATTAACTTGAACGGAATTGTTCGCTGGAATTTTCTCGGTCGTTGTTTGTGTTCGACATTGTTTAATCGATTCTTCAGTTGTATGTGGAAGTAGACCTTGAGATATTAGATCTTGTTCATATTTTTGTTGATTTTGACGTAAACGTTGCATATTTAATCGAAAATTTTCCTATTTTAAATTGAATTGTAAAACAAAGAATGAAATCAACATTTTTTGGTCAAATACTTTTCGAAGTTTTTTACAACGATTTTCTAATGTTGTCCAAAATGTTCGATCATTTAAATTCAACGTATTTGTTTGCATAAGTTTATTCAGTTTAGCATGTAGAGCAATGCCATCAGGTAGATTATCTGGTAGCGAATAGTTAATAATACCTTCTTGTGCTTTTAAATTCCAATCATTCCGTTTATTCAATGACAATTGACTATCGTTCGGTTTCGAACGAGTTTTTAATATTTGCTCGAGACTTTCACGATCGCTACGAGCTGTTGTAGATTTCGATGAAAAAGATGAGATTTTTGCTTGATCAAATGGCCAATGTTGAGCAAGTTCATCTAGAGATTTCTATTAGGCGAATGAATGAGTGCCTTGAAGACTTACAATGAAGGTCATTGCGATATGTCTCATATTGAATAGGATCTTGTACTTGAGCAAGTTTAGCAGTGGTTTTTAGAACAAGATTTTCAAGTGATTTCGATTTATTTTCATTCATTTTTTTTTTGATTTTGTGTTAAAATAATTATTAATCTTCCCGCTTTGCGCTGTCAATGCGCAAAAAATAATCTAGAATGTTGTTTATTTAAACCAAGTGCGAACTATCTTGAAATATTTTCTGATTATGTAATGGAGAAAAAAAATCTCGTATAACATCTGTCAATCAATACATCCTTTGTTTTTTTTAACTTACGAAACCAACTGAGCAGATAGTAAAATAACTGATTGTCCTAATAAATCGAGAATATTTCATCAACGATACTAATCACTCATCAAATATTCTCTGATGTAACGTTCTCCTTCTTCAATCAATAACAACAGCATCTGTGAATATCATTTTAGTATGAACTTGGCGAGGCGCCAAATAGAAAAGCCGTTATACGTAATAGTCGTCTAATTGAATTTGTACGTACGTATATAGACAGAAGTAGAGATGTGTACAAGAATGGAAACAGAAGAGAACAAAAGACGAGAGGGCAAGAAGAGAGAGAGACAGAAAGGAGACATGATGTGTTGATTTCAGTCTGACCGAATAAATGGACGGACGAATTGATGACCTCATTGTTGGTTCATTTTTAGATATTATAAACGAAACACATTTACGTTAGTCGGTCAAATAGACAAAAGAAGAAAAATGGGTGAAAAACGAAAAGGTCGTATGGCAAATAATGAAAAGTATGTCGTGATATTTTTGAAAAAGAATTTCGAAATCAAAGATTCGCTATTCCGTTTCAGAACATCGAAAAAAGAGAAAAAAGCAAATAGTTCAATTGTTAAAAGTGCTAGTAATGATGATGTAAGTTAATTTTTCAATTTCGTTTTTCTCTCGATAATTTAATATTATGTTTTAGATCGAAGAACAATCATCAATGCATTCAAATAGTAGCAATTCGGATAGCACAAGTCAACAACCGGTTTGAATCGTTTCCAAGCGAAGATTTGTTAATCGTTTTTTTGAAATTTCTAGTCTGTTACACAAGAGATAAAAAGTCTCGAAGAAATCGATGATCCTCAACCGATTGAAACTGTTGTTCATGAAGAAAATATCGTCGAATCAAATCCATTAATTGTTTCGGAAGAAACTCAACCGACTACAATCGAATCATCGACTGTACCAACGAATAAATCATGGTGGTCATCGATCGTTCGTTTATTTCATTTCGGTAATTCAACAGTTGATTCAAAACCTCAACTCGATTCCGAATCATCGACATTAATCAATGAAAATTATCTCAGCAACGTCAAACCTCGTCGATCACTTCATGGAAATCCAGTTGTTAGTTAAAATTAGAGAAGAAACTCTCGTTGTTTTGTTCGTTCGTTCGTTTGTTTGCTTGTTTGATTATACACTTCAATTCTCTTTACTCAATAAATATCAATTCGAAATAGGAAAAGTCAAAGGTTTTGTGATTATATACGGACGCTTTTTTTATTAATCAATAAATTAAAAATAATAAAAACACACACACATGGATTTCGTAGATTGCCGATTGATTATCATTTAGATTGTTCGAAATTCGTCACATATATATGCTGGTAAACGTTGTTCGAGAACTTTAACTGATAAATCACCGTAATGAATAAACATTGTCAAAAAATCGAGCATAGCTACTGCTTCAACTGGAAATTCAGCTAATTTCGAACTAAAATAAAAATAATTTTCACTTGTTTGAATTCGAAATCAACAAGAAAACACATACGTTCCAGCATGATCAACATAGGATTTAACAAATTGACAAAGACATGTTAAATAATCATCGATTAAATCTGAATGATACTGTTGTGTTAGTGTATAAATGCCAATAACAAATGCCGAACAATCCATATCACGTTTGCCACCGGATGATGAACTACCACCTGATGATTGTGCTTGATTTCGAAGATATTTCAATGTAACCATGCGTGATATTTGACTGATTGTAAATAGAACAAGTAAAGGTATTAATAAGAAATGATTTTGTGCTGAAACATAAACACGTTGGAGAACATCATTCATGCCAACGGATTCTAATAATGGACCTAATTCATAGAGTAGTTCATTCATTGATTCAGGATAATCTGCTGGTTGATCGCTTGTATTCGTGTAGATTTGTTGAAGATCTTGTAGAAGTGTACTGAAAGAAGAAAAGTTATTAGGAAAATATTGATAAAAATCAATGTAATTACTCGTTAAATGTTTTCAATGAATGAAATAAATATTTTGAATCATATTTCGCTGATGCTGTTAATTCATGAGCTATTTGTTGTCGTAAAAGTTGCATTTGTCCAACACGAAGTAGATAATCACTGAGTTTACCCCAAGCATTCTGTCCTTTGGCTACTGAAATCGTATAGATACGAGTTGGTTGTGCTACAATCAAACAACAACAACAATAACAACAATATTTTTTTTCATATTCATTTTTCTTTTACCGACAATACTATCAATCGGTTGAATTTGTCTCATAAATGAATCTAACATATCATTTGATTCTTTATGTGTAAACACACTTTGTATAGTTCCTGTTAGCAATTGTAAATCTTTAACAATCATAAATGATAATAGTCGATCGACGCCATTCAAACCGAATGAGCCAACAGCTCGATGAAGTTTTCGAAAGAGTAGAATATCGACAATTGGCTGTTTGGTTCGAACATCGTACCATGTACTACGTTGTTCAGCATAGAATGTTGTACGTGGATCAGTAACACGAAGAATTTCTCGAACAAGACGACCCATGAAATTAGTTGAACCATCGCCTAATGGCGCAATACGTGGTATTGGAATATGTCGAGATTGAAATGCTGATTGAAAATCATAGATCTAATCGATAGAAAAAAAAAATTCAAATAATAAATTAAGATTTTCGAATGTATGCTTACTTTATGCTTAAGAAAACTGTTTGATTCTTGTTCAACATTATAATTGATTATTCTCGAGACTTCTTCTTGCCAAATTTTTAATCCATACATGCCAACATAATCTTGAACGTATTCAAACGAACGACGAAAACCATCCATTTGATTACCCAGTGCATCTAATTTCGGAATTAATTCACTAGTCTAGACGACAAAGAATGGAACTAATTCTATCATTTGTACAAAATCAACAAACTTTAGCTTTTGGATTGAATGCTAAACCATTGTGTAGAGCAGTAGCAACTTGTTTAACCAATTCTTTTCGAATACCATCTTCTAGTACACGTTTTGGATCAAGCTAAATTTGAATCAACATTGAATATGTTCAATTGATTTTCTCTTTCGAATCATACTTTTATAATACCAACTAATGTTGTTTTCATCATAAGCATACTTTCAGTAAATATCGATATATCATGTGTTAATTTAGCTATTTGATATCGTTCATCTAATTGTGCATATTCTCTTAGTTTATCTTTTTCAGTTCGTAATGGCAGTTCACGAAGAGTATTCGTTTGAATTTGAACAATACTTGCTAACATGGTAAACATTGTTTCAGGAATGATCTGAATGTAAGTTTTTTTTCTTTCTTTCTGTGAAAGTGAAACGGAGAGATTTTTACTTGTAAAACTTTTCGAACATAAGCAACGAGTTCACCGGAATAGTAATGACTGACAATCATTAAATCATTGCTGCCAACTTGATTGATTCGAACTAGAGGAAGATCGAGTGCTGATGAAAGCTGAAAAGAACAGAACATTCGTATTCATATTTCTTTTCTTTTTTTTTGAAACGAAGATTTTCTACTTTTAAAAATGTAGCTCGAAGTTTGGTGACTAACGATGGATTTCGTTTGATATTCTCTTGCATAACACCAGTAAAACTAAAAACAATCGATCGAAATTCGATGAGAATCAATTGATTTTGATATTTTACCTATCGATAATATTCCATGCATAGGAAAGATCAGCAACAAGATCCATAATACTAACTGTTGATTCTTGAACATTATTCAATAAAATCATTGTACTTAATAAACGTTTATTATCGTTTAAGAATTGTTTGACTTGCATATTAGCATCGAGTTCATGAAATTGTTGTACTTCATCTAATGCAGTCATGATTTGATTGGTTTGACGACCGGCACCTGTCCAATCTTCGATGTCTAATGCTTCGATACGTTTTGCCATCGTTCGAAACCATGTTTGAAGATTATCTAGGAAATGATTTCGTCGTAAAAGATCGAGAAATTTAGTTTTGTATTTCCTACCATTCTTTTCAACTCGTGTCAATGGCATCGTGCCTGAAAATACATCAGCTAATTCGATCAAACGTTCGACGGCTTCTTTTCGATTTGCTGTCCAACGATCATGTTTCTCCGATAGAATCAATGTTACAATCTAGACAATTCATTTCAATTCTTTCTTTCCTTCGTTCAAAAATCTACAAACTTCTTTTAAATTAAATTCAAATTGTGCCGTATTTAATAAAAGCTTAAACACATTAGCTGGATTGTATTGTGTTTCAGTTAGAACAAATTGTAACATTTGTTTACAACGTTTATTGATATCAGCACCAATAGGTAATTCACTTGTATGTAAAATAATCCAACGTAAACATATATTGCATTCTTTCATGAATTTCAGAAGTGTAGAAATCGTTTTGAGAACAAATTCTTCTAAGAGAACACCTTCGACTAGATATTGTTCAACTTGTTTATTTAATGAAATCAATTTTTCTTGAATCATTTGACACTTGAAATTTGACAAAAACAAACAGAATTATTCGATAATTCGAAAAAGAAAAACAAGATTCTCTTACACGACTTTTAACTGCTTGAAGATCGAGCGTATTGTTTAATGCTGCTTTAGCAGCTTTGTATGGTTCCCAAGCATCGATTAAATTCACTGTTATGCCCATATATAAATTAATAACCCAATTATCCGAAAAATGTTTATCGACAATTTCTCTCATAATTGCTGTTTTATTATGTAGAACATCGGGATAGAAATAAAGTAGAACGTAGAGCATCGATGCTTGTGTTGAATAGGCAGCTGTTTGATGTTCAAGTTCGGTATAGGCTTTCTTTTGATTGTAGATATCATCGGAACGTAAACGGCCAATAATCATACCGATAACATCTTCACGAAAGCCGATACGACTGAAAATTGGGTTCAATAGGCAAATGTGTAATTCGAAAGAAAGTTTTTGTTTACCGAAAATAATTTTCTGGATAACCAGGCGGACGACGATATGGTTGAAGTGAAAAACCATCATTTCGTGCTAATAATTTGCCGACTTCATCGATGTTACTGTCCAAGGAATTACGTTTTCCACTTGAAAACAAAATTTTTTTTAAAGATTTCTTTTTTGTTTGCTTTTAATTAACATTTACCTATATCGAAAATATGAAACAATCATACGTTCACGAGCAGCTGCATCATATTTTGTATCTAAGATGATTAACATCACACCGAAGAGATAAACAGCTTCAGCCTGAAACAAAAAAAAACCGCACATGTTCTAATTAATGTAAAAACGAAAGTTTCTTTTTTTTTCAGAGACCATCAACTGTTTTCCTGTTTCATTTCCAACAACAGTTTCGACTGTTTGTTGAAGATAAGTACCATTCATTAAATCTTCGATATATCTTTCAAAATAGCAAAAATACAAAATTTCATTCAATCATTTCGAATTTCATTTACCGATTAAATTCAATTCCATATTTATGTATACTTTCGAAAGCTTGATAAAAACGTGTTAATAAAGTTAAATTATTCTCACGAAATTCATCGTCAAGATCTTGAAGTTCCTAATTGATTCATAAGATGAAAAAAAAAAGAAATCAATCATTCAATTCAATTGTTCTCGTCTTACTGCTCGACTATTGATCATTTCATCGTAATATTCTTGTTTGGAAAAATATGAAAAATCAAAAATAATATTCGCATATTTGCCAGCTTCTCGAGCATCGGACGCTTTGAATACAGGCGGAATAAAATCAGCTAAACGAAGTAATTCAGCAATGATCGCATTGCCAGTTGCAACGAGTTGTAGAAGATTTTGTCCACACGGATTATTAGCCGCTAAAAAGTCACTCATTTTGATGAAGATCTAAAAACAACACAAGTCAGAGAGATAAGAAATTCGGTGCTTATCAGTTAGCTCGTTTTTTTTCTTTTTCAATGTGAGTTCGTTGCTATCGGAGAGATTTTATTTAATTAATTTCGATCGAAAATAAACTATTTTCTTTTTCGAATCTGTCAAAATTTTCTTTATAGGAAAACTAAAGACTGACGATCTGTGAGATTTACCAATAAATGATATCTACAGATGACGCTCATTGACGATCGTAGTGTAGTATCTTTTTATTACGAGCTTATCACGAACATGCTCAAACAGATTTACAATTCTCTTTTTTTTTCTATTTTCGATGAAGAAAAGTCTTGTGATCGTTTTGTTTTTTTTTGTCAATAAATCCAAATCTTATCTTAAATACGCAGTTTCATTTGAAATAAATACTCGAATAAATCCTTATTTTTGTCGAGATTTCGACAATGACAATGTATGCTCAAGCGAAATTACATTCATGGTCGACCGCCAAAACACGAGTGATTAATCAATTAGACTATGCTGGTAAGGTTCACGAACAATCCCCGTATAGATTTCGTCGAAGTCTATCGATTTCATCTTATATACCTGTGTCAACATTATTTTCTTGTCAAGTTTGTATTTTTCAATATGTATAAACAAGAAAAATTTGTCTCTCAATTGACTGATTTAGTCGTTAACAAAATATAAATTCGATGCACAGTTACAAACATTTGTTTACTATCGATCGATTGATGAACATGAATATGAACCAAATATTGAAGATATGATCATTGCATCGTTGTTTTACAATGATTCCAAAGATCCACGTTCAGCAATCGTTGTTTATTTTACATCATTGAATACAGGAGTTATACGAAGATGTTTGAAATATGATTTTCAATTTCCATCTTTTCAATTATTAAGATATATTTTCGATCTGAAAGTACGAGATTGACTGTAATCAATACTTTAAATTTCTCTTTAGCTACTTGTTGGATATACAAACAATCGTTTGTATTTATTATCGAATAAAAATGGAGAATTGAAATATGTTACATCGATTAGTTGTCCGGGCAGAGCTCGAAAGTATAGACCAAGAAATTGTTGATGTAAATGTTCGTTATTTAATTTTTAAATTTTAGAATCGTTTATGATAAAGCAATACGTGATACGATCTATGTTGGAGGTGATCGAGGTCTATTCGTTTATTGGTATCTTACTCGAGATGCAGTAGAAATCGAAAAAAAAAATTATTTAATAAAGAAAGTTGATTTTCAATTTTTAGAATGGATATGATTTACGTATTGGTGAACGATTAAAAACGAATTTAATCAATCGACAATATAATATAATCGATATGAAAATTGATCGAATTACACATCAATTGTTTATCATCGGAGATAAAGGCTGTTTGATCTACGATACATTGGTTTGTCAATTTTTCCTTCGAATAAAATCGATTGTTGTCGTTGTTGTTATCTAGTTCAATAGAGAAACTGTCAGTGTTCTTTCGGCACATGGTGCACCGGTAACATGGTAAAGTGTTTTTTTGAGAATGAATCTATAGGATTGAGCATGCCATTTAGTGCGAATATATATGGACATTTGATTCTGATGGGTTTTTCCGATGGATTATTGAAAATTTTCGAAATTGGTAGCGATTCAGTACCTGTTCGATATCAATTAAAACTTCATAAATCAGCTATGATTAGTAAGAAAACATTCGAATAGTGAAAAATCAATCCTATAATTCAGGTCTATTGATCACTCTCGATGGAACGATTATAACCGGTGCTGTTGATGGAACTATATATTTTCATTCTCTTGATTCATTAATCAAAGTAAATCAATTCGAAGATAAATAATAAAATCAATCGAATCTATTTTGTTATAGCTTGGTGAATATCATTTTCATGAACCAATTGAACGTTTAATGTTCGTTCGTGGCGAAGATTTATTAATTAAATTTCAATCTTCTTTAAAATTATTTACTTATACTTTAGTTAGAAATTCTAAATCAAAAGAAAAGAAGATTTTATGACGTTTTTTTTTCAGCCAATTCGATCGTTTTCAGGTGCTCTCGAGTCGATCGAACAAATACGTTTGACATTTCCTGTTGGAAGTATTCCAATACGTGTTGTTACACGAAGTACCTATAATCTTTTTACGATCTATAATCCACGATCAACTCAAATTATTAATACAATTCCATTGTCTCCTGAGGTAGAAATTCCTTTTTGAGACAAAAAACAAATCATTCGACTATTTTATGTAAATAGAGAATTGTCATTCACGATTTTGTCTACGATTCAGCTGGCGAAATTCTTTATATTCTAACGAATAAACTCGGTAAAATAGATCAAACAAACATTTGAAATCAACTTTCAAAAATATCTAGTTTGCAGCTACAATTGTTCGAGTCAACCAGCTTATTTATTAAATACATTTCAAGTTAATGAAGAATGTTTTTTTACTAAATTCTGTTGTATTATGTGGGTAAGATAGAATCGAGAAAATAAAACAAATCGAATACTTTCTATAAGTTTTCACGTTTTACGAAACATACAAGAAAACGTCGAGCATTCGGCATTATATTCGTTGGCACAACAAATGGCAAAGTAAATTTCGATAAATCGAAAGCAAAATAATAAAAAAACATTCATTTCTAGTTGTATCTCATACCTGGTGAGCATGGTCTCAAATACGCTCTATTACATGAAACACCCGAAGCACTTTACAGTAACTATCAAATCTTTCCACCGACAGTTACAATCGAGTATTTGGAAATATTTCAATCGCATGAAACTTATACAACTCAAAGTATGAATCATGAGAATATGTTCTTCTCTCGAAATTGGCCATCATTCTAGGAAGTGCAAGATATTTACTTGCTGTTGGTAGTGATCTAACTGCAAAATTCTATCAAGTATCAATCAATGATCACGAGATTTTCATGCGAGAATTAGGCATGACTGTAAAAGAATAAATTAAATTGAAAAAGAAAGCCTTTTTGTTTGTTTGTTGATTTGAAGCTTCATCTCGATGCCCCATGTGTCGGTGCTTCTATGGCTCAGCAACGTATTGCTCTTGCTTGTTCTCATCGAGGTTATATTCAAATGTATGCAATAACAAATTTTGGTCTCGATGAAATCTCTCCCAAAGATATTCTTCACGAACATTCACCAATTAAATCTCTAACTGCATGTGATACATTAGGTGTATTCACAACATTACATTCTCGTAATGAAATTATGGTAGATGGAAAGAATTTTTGAAAGTATATGGTCTCATTAATTCATGTTTAGTTATGGTCGAGAAATAATGAAATTATTAAAATGATTCATTATGATGTACCATTGATTTCAATTGCGAATTTAAACGATCGAGGCGATATTCTATTAATTTCAAATCGACGTTTAAAGTAAAAAAACAAAACATCTCTTAACCTAGCAACATATAAAAGTACGTCGTGTTTTGTTTTGTTTGATAATAGTTTTTTAATGATGAGTGATTTTGCTCCTGAACAAATTCTTTTTGATTTAAGCAAAAAAACCATCAAAGTAAATAGTTATCAATTTTATTTTTTTTTCTTCTGAAGTATCCATTTTCGTTCTTTCTTTCTCTCTTTCTTTTTTTTTTTAAATATTAACATTTCAAAGCAAAAGCGCATCTTGATGTTGAAGATGCCAAATTAAAAGAAAAAAAAAGATGATAAGAATGATGAAGAGAACAAAAAACGTTTTCTTCCTTCTCCTCCTCCTCTGTGTTTTATTCAAGGAAATGACAGACTTTTGCTTTCTAGGACGATCCAATTGAACTTCCCAAGCAAATGAATAAAAATTTTGACATGTATGTACAAGAATTTTAAATTCGGAATAATAAAATCAAATTTGTTGTTCTCATCTCATTAATTTTAACAAGGTTTCATCGACATTCTGTTTGTTTTGTTTAAACAAAACACAAAAGGTTTTTCTATTCGCTTTTTTTTCTTCTTGTCAGGCAGATTATTGACAAAATAGTATATTAAATATTGATCATCAAGTCGGATGTAGTTTTGTACAAATAACATTATTCTCTTCCTTTTGAGATAAGAGATTTTGAAAAAAAGCCAGACGATTCATGTGAATTTCTTGTTTTTGTTTGCATTTCATTTTCCGTTCGGTTTTTTTTCTTCGTTTCAATTAAAAACAAAACAGATCCGTTTCGCACTTTTTTCTTCTATTGATTTTCAAACGGAATAATAATTATATTCAAGAGATTTCTTTTTGTATTTTTCTCTTCTTCGTCTCGCGTTGAATGACATCGTAAACAGATCAGGTGTATGTGTATTTATATTAGAATAATAATAAAAAAAACATACGAGAAAAAAAAAGCAGAGAGAAAGCCGTCGAACTTTTTCTTCAGATCACATAAACAACTTGAAAAATGAAATGCATCAACTTTCAAAACTAGCAGTCATTTTATTCGGCGTTGATTAGTTGAGAGATCTTTTAAAACGTAAAGAGAGAAGAAAAGCAAAACGAATTATGATACATGCTAAAACTCCTTCGCCTTCGCATACATTACAACGTAGAAAGAGACAATCGAATAGTGGTGGACGGTAGATCTTCGTATTTGGTCAAAAAGCTGTCGGATTTAGTTTTGTTTTCGTTTTTTTTCTGTATAGAAATGCGATTGAAAAACCTCAAGCCATTCGACTTAACGAACGAACAATTACGTCAAAAGGTGAAGTTGACCTTTTTTATTCGATTTCGTGAGTTTGTTTATTTGAATGTGCTTAGCTTCGAATGACATTGAAGAAACTAATACATTGGGATTCTTTGAATTAATTGAACAAGAAAAGGCTCAAGCTGAAATGAAGAAAATGTTAGCAAAGAAAAAACTCTATCCAGTAGCACCGGATGGTAACACGAATCTTGATATTTTTTATTCTCAATAACTTTTTTTTTTCATTTGCTTCAGCTCTGATTCCAAATTCAACAATTCGTTCAATGTTCGAAGTCAAAAAACTTGAGCCAGCTCAAGTGAAAATGTTTCAACTACGTTTGGTAAATATTCGATAGGCCGCCATCGTATTTCCCTCCTTTCTCTTTGCCTTCTTCTTCTTCTTTTCGGCTCATAACAAAAAGCAAACATTCTCGAAAGAATTCGAAAAAAAAAACAAATATCACTCATTCACAATTAGATTTCATCACCTTCAAATCCCACTCCAATGAATTTCGATGATCAATTAGATCGTTATTCTGTTTTGACAAATTTCTTCGGTATTCATTCGACTAGTTTTCAAATCTTAAATAAACTTGTAAGTATCGAAAACAGCATCTTATACAAGTGTGCTTTTCTATTTCAGGATATACTCGATAATCTCCAGGTTTGTTCGTTGTTGTTTGATGCATGTCTAAGTTTTAATGGTGCTTGTTGAGAGATTTGTTGAATTGAATTTTAAACTAGCTTTGGTTTTTTTCTTCTTCTATAATTTATACTTATTGAAAAACTTTAGAACAAAACAAATCGAAATCGTAATTGGCAGAATGAAGATGATGAATGGATTGAATTGGCTGATCCCGATGGATCGTTTGCTAATAGCACATCAAAACCATCGAGTGCAAAAAAAACAAAAAGTAAAAATTGTCTTGTTCACGTAGTTTGACGTATTTCTGTTAAATAAATAGACGGTCGGCCAACAACCAGTACACTTGTCTCGCGACATAAGGTAAATATCCAATGAATTGACATGCCATCAATTCAAAATTTCAATCTAGCTGAATGGTGATCTCTCTGAAGATAATAGTAAATATAATCTCTTTTGGGATAAGGTATCCGAAGAAGTAGTGTGTGTGTGCGTTGAACAAAGAATATACGGGGGATGCTTGAATTTGACATATTAACTAGGAAACTAAGAAAAAAAAAGAAGACAGAATTCGTTTAACTATTTGAATTATTCTAGGATACAATGCCGGATATATTTAAACGTTTAAAAAATGAACCATGGTGGAGAGAAAATGACGAAGAATTTAATAGTGATCTTCGTTCGATGCTACTCCAATTAATCGATATACTTCGTGATAAAGAAGCTGATTCATACGAATCAGCTTGCAATTATGTTGTCGATATTTTTCGGTAGAAAACACTTTACGAAGTAAAATTTAAAAAAAGAAATCAATTTGTATTCGATTAGAACCTATGGAATTGAGCCAAATCTTGTCAATCAAATACTCAATACTCTCATGGATCATTTAGTTTTAAGTGAAAATGATCCATTAGATGTTCATACAGTTCGAACGATTGCTCAGTTTATGATCGAAAAAAAGAATATTATCGTCAATCTACTTACATTTACTTCGAAATATGCATCAGTACGTAAAAAAAAACAACAAAAAAAATCAATCCAAGTTCGATATTGTTATTTTAGGATAATATTCTTCGACATGAAACAATCAATGCAATTAAATTTATAACTGATGTTAATTCTACCGAGGATATAGAACTAGTTCTTCAAAATATGTCAATTGTTCGAGTAAGATAAAGTCAATCAATTTTTCCTCTTCAAAAGAAAAACAATCGTATTTATTAATTAATAAAAATAAAAAGGATGCTGATGAAGATACGTTTTCATTGAAAACAGCCATCGAACAAATTAAATCGAAACAACTGAAAAAAGCTCCTTCAGATTTGAATAATGAAGAAGAAGATAATGAAAGTGAAATTCTTCATCCATTATTGAAGAAAATCTCCGAAGAACGATGGTTTCCTCGTGATATAACAACAATTACACTTGATTCTGTACTTCAGGCTATTCTAACTAAATTACCTAATGCAAGTAAATCGTTATTAAAAACACTGACAACACATCTTCTTCAATTAAGCCGGTTCGATTCAAAATATCACGAAAAATAAACATTCGAATTTCATTGATTTGATTTCAGTGTCATTGGCTATTCTGATGAACAATTTACCGTAGCTGCTCATGGTTTCATTTCACTTTTGTCTCATACCGATGCAGATTATCGGTTAATTGCAGCAACCAATCTCGCTGAACTCGGTCGAGAAACAAAAGCAATTGATCTTGCTTTACTTCAATCATTTTTAAATGATGCTCGAGTACGACCAGTTGTTTTCATTTTGAAAATTTTTTATCATTTAACATATTCGAAAATTTTAGGTTCTAGTTCGAACAGAATGTTGTGATACATTAAAGAAATTAACTGGCATTCATTCGGATACAGTTTTGAAAGATTGTGCAGACGACATTGCATATTTAGAAGTAAGAATAATAGTCTCTCGGAAATAAAAAAATCAGAGCAAAGCATTTAATTGATTCAGACTTTACCGGAAGAAGATTTTACACTTCAAAATTATTTAAAAGCAAAAAATCGTTTACCAACACCACCACTACCACCATCTTCATTGCCTATTGAAGAACAACCGACGGCGGTCGTTTCTTCTGAAGACAAACAAGAACCAGAACGAGAAGAAATTCAAGTTCATGATGAACAAATTGATAATTATTTACCAATAAATGAGAACAATTTCGAAAGCTCTGATTTTGACTTTCACGATCAACCTCCACCGATATACGATAGCAACAACGATCAAAATCATTCTCCAAGTATAACCCCATACTATGATCAACAATTATCTTTTGATCCTTATCAACACGGTTTTCCACATCCAACACCTAATAATATTAGTACTACACCCAGTTTCTTTTCATCGGCAGTAGCTGCTGATCAACCGATTCGAATAGAAATTAGTGAAAAAGCCAAACCATTTATTCCAGTTTCATCGAATGTTCCACAAACAAGAAAAGAAATGCCACTACCAGCACCACCATTGTCATTTTTTCAGCCACCTCGATCGAGAAAACCGCCAACTCAACTATCAGCCGAGTTTAGCAATCGAACACCTATTAAAATCACAGTTTCAGATCAAACAACTGGCAAACGGTAACGATTTTTCTTTGCTCTCATTCCCTATCGAATCCATCGTTTTTTTTTCTTCCGTAGAAGTGTTCTCTTACCGAATAACACTGAAATGTGGGATTCCTATGGCAAACAAAACGGTATTTTCACTTTCGCTTATATATTTATCTCTTCTTCTTTTTTCGTCTAGAATCAGTCGATGACATTTCGTCTCAAGTTTACACGTCAACTGAAATTCTTCACGAGCCACTTTCCGATCCAATTCAAAGCATTCTCGATGAACACAAACGTAGTCTCGGCTACTTTCGTATCATGCCCAATCGTCGTGTTCTTATTCCTCATAAGGTTTCATTTGACAATATACTTGGTGATCAATCTCATATAACTGTCGATCGTAAAACACCTTATCTGACAACATCTCAATTCGCATCGACAATGCAATTATCCGATCTCAATCGTAATCGACGTCATTTACAAGAAGTCGAATTCGTTCAATTACTCTCATCATTAGTTATTCGATCGGTTCAAATACATAAAAAATACGATCGATTTATTCCAGGTTCATTTCTCAATCCGAACGATTCGTATACAGCGTTTACAAATGCATTGTCGATTTCTCAAATGCAATTGCATTCGCCGTTGAATGTTGATCAAGGAAATTTCTACAGTTCGAGTTGTTATCCAAAACTTTTCAAAGAACGATCGACAGCAGAGGGAATAGCACGAATGAAAAGCGACGCACAACTGAAAGCGAAACGAACAGGTATCAATCTACGGAAAGCTAAAGATATGGAAGATGTGTTCTCACATTTACTCAAAAGTAATCGTGATCGAACACGATCAACAATGAATCAATCGACGACTCCACAGCCACCACCAAATATCTCATTTTCGAATCCGCATGAAATCACTCACGCTTGGTTACTTGATCAATGTATGTCTACATTCTCGTTGTTGTTGATATAGTTTCGTTTTTGTTTAGTATTAAAAACTCAAGGTGCACCCGAGTCTGAGCATTATATTCAACAAATTGCTCGAGCATATCCACAATTTGCTCCACTGTTACACTCGCGAATACCTGAAGGTCTAATTTCGATTATTTGGAATGATCCAGTATTGAAACGTCTTGCTGCCATTATCGGAAATAAAAATGTAATCTTTCAAAAAATGTCTATTTTTTCCTTTAGTTTTTCTTCTTTTTTTCTTAATTCGATTAGGATCATTCAACAGTCGATGATCCATCGAGTAGATCAACAATTACAAAAACATCGATGCCACAATTCGACGAAGAACATTCATCGAATTTCTTCGATTATACAGCTTCGAGTATTCTAATGAACATTCAACAGAAGAAAGAAGAACAAAAAAAGAAATTTTTACCACCGATTCGTGGCACTAAAATGTATTCGAAAATAATTTTCCGTTAATCAATTTCGAAAATGTTGTTTTCCTATTTTTCAGGCGTTTGCCACGTCATGTTATTAAATTTGGTTTTCGTGAACTTGAAGACGAATCTCCCGAAGCATCTCTCGATAGTCTTCGCGATGAAAACATTTCGAAAACTCGTCGACGTCGTATCTACATGCATCTCATGGTATGTTCTTCTCTTAATTTTTATCTTTTCTTCGTTTTTTTTTCGTGTGAATTAACATAACAAATAACTTTTTTCTCTATTCTCACAAATCTATAGTGTAATCATTATAATTCGTAAGTATCCGAGCGTATATAGTCGTCTCTGCTTTCATTCTGCTATAGAACTTTTCGTAATTTGCAAAAAAAAACACTGTCTTTTTTCTATTTAGATGTCCGTGAATGATGATATGGTACAAAAAATTGTTTTGTTTGAATTGTTATCTATTTGTATATTCTTTTGTTTAGTTAATTCGACATGAATTAGTCAAAAATCAATTTCGACAAATGTTAAAAACCGACAATCGTACTCCGACGTTTTTACCATTCATTGGTAAATCATCATCGATGTGTGCTTAAAATAAATAAATAAATAATTTGAATAAGAGATTTGTATTTATTGGATTTTGACGTATTAACAAAAGAAAGGAGGGGAAAACAGACAAGATTAGAATAATTACTGTAAAAAAACGGCTGAACGAATATAAGCAAGAAAGAAAAAACAATAATTCACATGAGAATTGCTAATGTACATATCAAACGGTAGATAGTTCAGATTTCGAGATTATTGACGAAGTTAACAATGGACTTTGTCGGACTGCTCGTGATTCTTGTTCGATATCGATGAGAGATGAACTGTTCAGTTGATTTAAGGACGATGAAGGTGTTGGATGTTGAGTGGGTGTATACTGTTGTTGTTGAAAACGTTGGCCAAGTTTGGTTAGATTTTTCAAACGATTTCGTATTTGTTTATATCGGCAACATAAAAGACACGGTGCAGTTAGGATTAAGAATGGAATGGCTACGAGAAATAGAAGTATTAAACCGACAAAAATGCCAATAATTGTTAAACGATGAAAGAATAGCGATGCACGAGAATGGCCAAGTCTGTAAATAAATCGAAATTTCATTTTAATTCGAGAGCAAAAACACAAATTACCGATTTCGACACGGACCACGTTCGAAATGTAGAAGAAAAAAATCATTCTAACAAACAAAAATAACAAACGAAAGTTTTTGCGAGAATGTTCAATTGCGTTCTTACATCTAACGATTGCAGACAATACCAACAGAAAATATGTTTACAATTGACACACATAATTTGTGCACAACCAGCTACCCATTCGAGAGGAACACGACAACGTGGACAACGTTTGATGTTCGAATCGGCTTCCATTTCGTATGGTGTTCTTCGAATAAACAGAAAGATTGTTGTTGTTTTTTTTTTAAATTAAATAGGAAACGAAAATGCGGCTTTACAATAGATCCGAACAACGTTCATCGGGATGCCATTGGCCGCGACATTTCAAGCAGAATGTTTTTTCACACTGAAAATACGAAATAGTCGAATTTTTGAAAATGAATATTTCGACATACTTTTGTACAAGTCATTGGCCGTTCTTTATGAAGTCTTCGTTCATCAACAACAGTTAATACATGACCACAATCAACATGCGGACAAAAAAGTCTATGCGGATCATTTGTCACTTCTATTCGACATTTGTCAAAAAATAGAACAAACTACAATTCAAATTCAAATATTTTACCATGATCGAGTAGAAGCTTTTTGTAGAGTTCATACTGAGAATTATTCAGGAGATACTCAAGCTAGATTAGTAAAAACAAACAATCAATCAATTAATTCGAATCGATATTCGTTCATTTCAATATACTTCATTTAATGAAAGAATATTATTGCACTCGGTATTTGGACATCGAATCGGCACCCACCTAAATCAAAATCGTAGAAGATGAGAAAAAAAAACGAATATTTCATTATATCTTACGCCGTCTTTACTTGACTGGAGCAATACTGTTGTATACACTATAGAATGAAAATCATTTCAAAATCAAACGAATCGAAAACGCGCTTTGTTGATTACCTGAATACAAAATTGACAGTGACAATTTTCAATCGTATAAATATTCCTTTTCTCTTCGATATCATGACAACAAATTGAACATTGAAATAAATTTTCATCACATAATTTTACTCGTTCTTCTTCCATAATAATCCGGGTTTGCTTTTTGTCTTATCGGAAATAGAAAAGAAAAAACAAATCAATCAATTGCTAATAAAGAAAATAAAAGCGACAACACAACGAACAGTCCCATTTCGTTTTATATCTATTATATTTCTTGTTTTTTTTTTCAAATAAACACATACTGTTACAAGCAATCAACAGTTTGACACATGTACTGCTTGACTAAATACTAAGACACAAAGAGAGAAACAAAAATGCAAAACAAACAGAAGTTATTTTGCGTTCGGAACAAAAGATCCGTACAGAAAAAAAACTAAAAAAAAACAGAACCAGCAACGATAATGAATGTTTATTTACAGTGAATATAGTCGAAGAAGAAGAAGAACTATACTAGCTGAGACAGAGAGAAGAAAAGTATCACACAAAAGAACAAAAAACGGAATACAATAAATTTGTGTGTCTAGGAATAGTAAAGAGATTTAATTTACATCGGTTGATGGTATTGGATTTTGCTCGAGTGGAGCTGGATTAACATCTTCGTCGATCTGAAATCAAGGCAAAATATATCGTTCAAATTCGTAGAAACTTCGACAGACTTTCGCTTCGTCGGTAGTGGTTGTTGTTGTTGTTGCAATTTGTTCATTCTCAACGACAACTGGCGTACTCTTCGCACTAGCACGTGTTGCTCGAGTCGATGGAGCTAATGAGAATCGATGGATTTTGTTTAGTTGTCTATTTTTGATTTACCTCGTTTGGGTCTTGAGGATACTGATCGAGGTTTCACTCGTTTATTGAACGATTTTTTCTTCGATGCTTTTCGTCCTGGTCGGTAAACAAAATCATCTGGATCATCGTCATTTTCATCATCATCATCGTCATCATATTTATATTTCGGTTTCTTTTTCACAGGACGTTCTTCGTCACTACCCATATAATCCTCGTCTGTGTCATCTTTTTCATAGCTAGCATCGAAAAGTTCGTCATCACCATTCTGAAAAATTGAAATATGACGCATAAAAACCGATGTTTTTTTTTCTAATGAGAAAATTACTTCGAAATCTTCGTCGAATTCATCGGCATAGTTGATGACGGTTTTGGAATTCACACGAGGGGATTTAGCAGGACGTGTCGTGATTTTTTCTTGAGGTATTGGTTTGCCATCATCGATGGGTTCGAATAGAAAATTTAGAATATTCTCAGCGAGTTCAGCTTGAGAAACAGTCGTCGAGAGACCGAGAATATCGCTCATAGATTTTAATTGATTATTTTTCAATCTTTATTTAGAAAAAAAAAGAAACAATAAATAGAAATATTGATTTATTTACTCACTTGTTTAGATTAGCTAAATGCCCTTGATAATCTTCACTAGTACGTTCGAAATCGAAACCATGAAATTCTTTTAAACGATCATGAACGTTGGTTTTATTCTAAAAGACATATCGAAATTGCCAGAGTTTTTTCGTACTGATATTTTTCTCGCTTACTAATCGTTGACCAAAACAAATCTGACTCAAACATCCTAGATTTTCGTTCGATGCCTGAGCTAATTGATAATCAACTAGAAATTCACAATGAATCTACAATTTCCAATGAAAATATAATTATGAAAACATACTATATGCAATGTCGCCCAATGCTTTTCCACGTCCCTGAAATAAAGAATGAAATCGATCGAAATATTGAATTAGTTTTGTTGTTCTACCTGAGGAATAACGAGTTCTTTTTTCGGTGCTTCCAAATCGGATAGTTCTAATCTCGATGTTGGCTTGCGTGATCGTTTGCCTTCGAGAATAATCGGTTGTTCGAATAGCGGTTGTGTATCCAATGGATCGCCATTCGTAGGCTCACGTTTTTTTCGTCCCGGACGTGCTGAAATCGGAGCAGAAGAGATTTCCGGTTCAACAACAGCAGCTGTTGGTTCCGAAGGTGGAGGCGGAGGTGGTGCTGGTGCTGCTTCTTCTTCTGTTGTTATCGGATCTTCGGGATTCGATATCGGAATATTAACTTCGTTTTCTGTTGTCATAGTTTAATCTGAAAGAATGTAATTGTAGAAAATTTTTCTTCTTTCAAAACAACAAAAAATCAATAACAAAAACAAAACAATTATTTCTTTCGTTTCGCCGATGTGTTCCCTTTAGTTGTAGGAGCACGTCGACTGAATTTTGGTTTGCTACTGTGACGTTTATTCTTGTAATTAGTTCGGCCACCTTTACGCATTTGTCGTGCACGTTGAAGCGAATGACGTTTTTGTTTTTCAGCACGTTTTTTAACGATCTGTTCGGGTTTTTTGAGTTCTGAATGACTTGGCATACGTTGACCTTTAGCTTTCATTTCACTTTTCTGTCGATTCATTAGATTTTTGACTCGTTGTTGGAATTGACCTAGGTTTTCAACGAAGAACAGTAATAAATCAACAGTCAGCTCATATGTCAGACGACTTACGAGATTTACCATGAACACCCGATGTGTCATTATCATCGTTCTGATAATCAGAACGCGAACGACGACTATCAGGCAAATCTTTGTCAAGAACTTTCGATTTATTCAACCATTTCTTATAGCTAAATTAGAGACGAATAGTTTTTCATGACAAAGAAAGAAATGCAATCGTACACATTGGTTTTGTAAGATGCTTGAATCCATTGGCCACTTTCGGTTTTAACTTTTTTTGTTTTACCATCAGTTTGACCGACGGTAACGAATTTCTTTTTCTTACGATCCCTAAAAATATTCAAAGTATGTTGTTGTTGTTGTTTTGTTATTTTCAACAAACCATTTTGTTTTTTGTATTGTCGGTCCTTTTATCTTCGTTCCATCATCATTCGTCAAATCCATAACCGCCTCATTTGTTTGTCGTTCAAACGATTCAATTTCCAAACTAAAATAAATCAATTTGCAATAATTCAAGTGAAAATCTGTCGATTTACCCTCGTTCTCGTTTGAAATCCGGCGGTTGATATGGAATGAAGAATTCTTTATCTTTCTCACGTCGATTGATTTTCTTTTTCTTCTTTGGCGACACATTTTCATCATCATTTCCTTTGATAGTAATCGAAAGATCTTCAACCTTACAAAAATTACAAGGAACTTTAATCAAAAAAACAAACGAAACGAGCAAACAAACAAACTTCGAAAGTTTCTGTCGATGGATCATCATCATCGTCTTTGATTTTCGGTAGTGGTTGATCTTTTTGTTTATATTTAAGAATTGCTTTATCATCATGAGCTCGTTTACGTTTCATAATTGCACTCGCTGTATTATTCGCTGATGGATTCACTTCGAAAATAGTCTACAAACGCAAAAATATCAAATCATTTGTTTTTTTTTGTGTTCAATTACATTTTTGGCTTTGAAATTTTTCAATTGTTCAATCAAACAATTTGGTGTGAGTTCTTCAACCGATGAATATTCTTTAAATATCGGATGTATGCCCATTTCAACAATTAATTTTTGATTTTCTTTCATTTGTTTAACAGACGCATAGGATGCTGCTACACGTGTTCGTAAATAATGTTGATAAGCATTGGTTTGAACTTGAAAAAGATTGGCGAGATCAATTTGTATTTCCGTTAATTTTCGAACACTTTCATTTTCTTCATCGATAATTGTCTGCGGAACATTGCCGAATAACAAATGATAATCATTCGTTGTTTCATCTTTTTGACAATATTCAATTGTTTTACCGATAAATTCTTCGACATCGTAGAGATACGACAGTTCATCAGTCGAGATTAACGAATACGCTGTGCCTAAACGACCAGCACGAGCAACACGACCGACTCGATGAACAAATAGTTTCGGTGTGGCTGGAAAATGATAGTTAACAACATTATCAAGCGTTGGTATGTCCAAACCACGCGCTGCAATATCAGTGACAATTAGAATTCGTGCTTTGCCTGATTGATATCTCGAGAGATTGATTTTTCGCGTCGAATGATCTAATGTTGAATAGATGGTTACGGCTGAGAACAGATCTTGTTGTTGTTGTTGTTCGAATAATTCTCTTAAATATTCGCAATGATGTCGTGTGGCAACAAAGACAACGACTTGTTCGTTTTGTGGAATCACTGAACGAAGTAAATACATGAGTAGAGCGGTTTTATCATCGTGTCGAAGATGAAAAAAGACGAGCTTTAAATTCTCGCTCAATTTCATTTCGATATCGAGACGAATCAATTCCGGCTCGTAGAGACCAGCTTTGGCAAATTCAGCGAGAATTTTTGATAATGTCGCTGAAAATAGCACTGTTTGCCGTTGACTTGGCAAACGTTTGATAATATCATTGATTTGCTCTTGAAAGCCCATTTCAAATAAACTAAAAACAAAAACAAAAAATGAATCAAAATTAATTCCAGTTTGTTTCTTTTCTACCGATCAGCTTCATCGAAAACAACGTATTTGACATCGTGTAATTTCAAGTCCATTTCAATACACAAATGCATAAAACGACCAGGAGTTGCGATGATACTAAAAAACGAACATGCTATTTTATTTCTCCTATGAAAATAATTCTATACGAACATGTCTGGATGTGCATGTAGATTGCTGAATTGTTCTTCAATTCTGTAAAAACAAAAATAAAATCAGAGAATTTTCAATTAGAAAAACAAATCTATTTGCACCTTTCACCACCGAGAATTGCAGTTGCAATGAGATCCGTTAGTTTTCCTAGCTACGAAAAAAGATTATTTCTTGACAAAAATTGAATCTCGTTCAAATACTTGATTAGTAAATTTCAATGTTTGTAAAGCTAATTCACGAGTTGGCGAGAGAATTAACGCTCGTGGGCCCGAACCCGGATCGTGTCCTTTCAATTTCTCGAACATCGGAATAAGAAATGCAGCCGTTTTACCACTGCCCGTTCGAGCCATAGCTACAACATCTTTATTCTTCAAAATCACTGGTATCGCCTTTTCAATAAATTCAAAAATTCGAAAACAATTTTCTCTTCGAATTGCTCTACTTTTCGTTGAATTGGTGTTGGAACTTTGTAACCACGTTTCATAATTGCCTTAAATATCGGCGGAGATAATCCTTCGAATTCAAATGTCAAAATAACGATCTAACATTTGACGCGACTATCAAAACTTACCAAACGATTGAAATCCACCTGATTTCATTTTCTTTTTCGATTTCGTGGTTTTCTTTTCATCGGACATCGATGGTAATTCATCGTCAGACATCTAAAATAAAATATAGACAAATTAAAATGGAATGTGATTGATTTCAATTAATTTTGTGTAAAACAATGGACAGAATTACGAAAACAAACAGAAAGAAGTGATTATATGTATGTATCGATATCTGTGTGCGTTAGAAGCAAAAAAAACGCAGGTTGGACGGATTTTAATCTTGATCTTTTCGACCGTATTTAAGAATTTTAACAAATTCTTGATAATCGAAAAGTCCATCTTTGATTGGAGCGTCTTTGAAGAGTTCATCGACTTCATCTTCCGTATAACGATCACCCATACTCATTAGTAATTCACGTAAACGTTCTTCACTGATTTTGCCCGTACGATCTTCGTCTAATGCAAGAAATGCATTACGAATAACATCTTCAGGATCCGAACCAGTTAATTTCTCGCCAAATAAAGTTAAAAACACTTTAAGAACAACAACAAAAAATATTCGAATCAATTATTTCAGCTTGTTTTGTTTTTATTTACTCGTAAAATTAAGGTCACCAGGTGCTTCACGAATCATAGCTTCGATTTCGGCATCCGGAACAACTTTACCTAACGATGCAAACATATCTCTTAAATCTTCATTATTAATAAAACCATCCTAAAAAAATCGATTTCAATCGATCAGTATTTTTGACAAGTTAAACAAACTCGATCATGATCGATGATATTGAAAGCTTCTTTGAATTCCTGTATTTGCGATTGATCGAACATTGCAAATATGTTTGATGTAGCTCGTTGTTGACGTTGTCGCGCTGGTTGTCTTCCTCGGGCTCGTGATGCCATTTTTCAATCGATGAATGAAATGTTAGTTCAAAGAACGTACGTATATACACAACTCTCTTTTTTTTCGAAGATGATGGAAGATTTAGAACGAACGAACGAGCCAACAAGTGATTTATTTACTTCTCACCTACGCATCTACAGATGTCGTTGATAGAATTTTATTGTTTATTTTATTTTTTTCTTTCGATAAAAATCATAATTAAAAAACGAATTTTTATCGTAAAAAAAGTTTCGATTTCGAAAAAAATTAATTCCCTATGAAAGAACATTTTTGATTGGCTGGAAAATATGAAGCAACAACAACATGTCTGTCAGACAGATTGATTGATTGACCGATATAGCAAAAAACACACATACATACACACACGCACATACCTACGTATAAGAAAAATCCTTTACCGAGATCTTCTCAACAAATATAATGAATATCTTCTAAATAAATTTCCATCGAACCAAAGAACATAACATGCCACCCGTTACGAATGATCAATGCGAACATTGTCATACAAATTATACATTAGTCAAAAGAAAAGTAAAGACGATGACACCGAAAAAAAAAGCCAATAAAATCGTGTTTTTTTGTAGAAAAATTGCGCAGTATGTCGACAATCGTATTGTACAAATTGTGCACCACGTGAACGTCATTATAATTCTCCGTATCGTATATGTCTTGTTTGTCAATTAATCTCAAGTGAATCAACAACCGATGAACAATTACTTGCATTAAAAGTTAAACACTTAAGGTGCTATTTACAAGCGAAAAATATTTCTCATCATACATGTACAGAAAAACAAGAATTAGTAGATTTAATTGTACAAAACCGGCATATACCTTTCACACGTTTACTCATTCAACAACAACAACAACAACAAACACCGCCAGTAACGCCAACAGCAACAGCAACAACCGCAACAACAACATCCACACCGAATACAAATCAACAACAATTTCACACGACATTTAATCAATATTCGACGTCGACAAGTGCTTCCTCATCATCAACAACCACAACAACAAGTACACCCGTGCCTCCACCAACACCGCCTCAACCACCGAAACCAGGCAATTTCACTAATTTCCAACATACAATGTCATCATTCGCCAGTCAAATGAATCATTTCGCTGCTAATCTACAAGATTACGTCACAAATACAGTCTCCGGTGTCCTACATCATACACTCGGTGATCATCAACAAACAACAACGACAACAACAACAACTAATAATGGCAATGGCACATCAGCAACATTTAATTTTGGTGCGACAACAAATGGACCATTTACGTATAGTTTTACTTCGCCGGGTAATTTCGTTTATACAACAACAACGACGACAACAACAAATAGTGCAACAGCTAGTCCTCAAACTCAACGACATACAACGAATGAAACCACTACAAATTCGAATACTGTAATTCATTATTTTCTTTTTTTTAATCAATATTTTTGTTTTTTTTTCTTCTTTCTTAAGCAACAAACAACTACGACAACGACAACGACGAGTTGTTCTCAACGTCCACGTCGAAAGTCTCTGAGTGAATTGAATAATGAACATAATATTGAAGATTTATCTGTTCGAGAATTAAAAGAAATCCTACTGGCTAATTTTGTCGATTACAAAGGTTGCGTAGAAAAAAGTGAACTCATCGACAAAGTTCGACGACTCTACCGAGATCGACAAAATGAAAAAATCAAAGGTATTTCATTCGATTGATAAACACTTTCATTATTTTCCTATTTCTAGCCAAAGAACTCGATAATGCCACAGCAAGTGATAGCGAATTATGTAAAGTATGCATGGATGCCATTGCCGATTGTGTCTTTTTGGATTGTGGTCATATGGTAAATAGCTTTTTTTTGTTGGTGAATGAATTTCAATAAAATATTGTTTATTCTAGGTAACTTGTGTGAAATGTGGAAAAGTACTAGCCGAATGTCCGATTTGCCGATCGAATATTGTTCGTGTAGTTCGTGTTTTTAAATCATAAACATCTTTAATCACTTCGTTTTTATGTATTTTTCTCTTGTGTACAGCCTCTCTTATGAAATCAACAAGTTTATTATTAAAGATTATCTTCATTTACTTTTTTTTGTCTGAACAAGATCATTCCACAAATTGATTTCTTTCTCTCTCTCTCTCTTTTTTCATTTTATATACACCGCTTTGTTTTCTGCTCTCTTTCTTCGATATACATATATATATATATAAATGTGTGTGTGTTTATGCTTGTATGTGGATAGAAATTTCTCAATTGTTTTCTCCTTTTTTTGGTCTTCATTGTATTTAAAAACAAACAGCAGCATCAGAAAACAAGACAAACTAGAAAAAAATAGAAAACAGAATCGAATTTATATATTGAGACAATCGTCTGTCAAGTATAGACTAAGTGTATGCATCTATGTTAATAATCGAATTATACACGTCGTCAATCTTTTCTCTTCTTCTTCTTCTTCTTCTTCTTTTTAGTCTGTTTCGGAAAAAAAGGAGAACAACGAGAAAAAAAGGAAAAAAAGGAAAAAAAGAGAAAATGTGTGATATAATAATAATGCTCGTGCATGACGATGATGTCTTTCCTTTTTTTTTTATTTTTTTTCTTTACTATCATCAACAACGACAGCATATCCTGTTGTTCCCATGTTATAAAACTAAGTAGTAAGAGAAAAAAAGAAACTCATACAATAGAAAAATCATAACGAGCAAAAGATGGTCACGCCAACATCGGTAAGATGGAGAATAAAAGTAGTAATATAAATATTTAGTATGTTGTTTTTCTGTTCACACAGTCAGAAAATAATATTTCATGGATTCAACGTGCATTTAAAAAACGTGAATGTGCTAAATATGTTCCATCAAAAAATGATTACGACCTTGATCGTTGTTGTTGTGGACGAAGTTTTATTGAACATCAAGAAAATGTGCAAACATTTGTCAATGATATGAATCTTCTTTCGGTTAATAAACACGAACGTTGGTCGGTACATAAACATACTCGATGCGAATCGACCGATGCTTTCGGTGTAATTGAATTTGAAGGCATGGCACATCCAACAAAAGCTCAAGTAATTTTTAGATTGATTTCGAAAGAGAGACAAAAAAATCTATGTTGACATGTTGTTTTCACAGTATATTCGTTTGTCATATGATACACGGCCGGATTTAGTCTTGAAGCTATTTTTACGTGTCTGGAATTTAAAATTACCTCGATTGGTTATTTCAATCGATGGTGGCATAGCTAATTTCGAATTGCAACCGAAATTAAGACGAGTACTAAAGAAAGGACTCTTTCGAGCGGCTAAAACAACGGGCGCTTGGATTATAACGAACGGATGTCAACAAGGTAACCGGAAAAATAATGTTTGACAAATGAAAAAAAAAGAAAGTTTTTCCATTATCATTAGGTGTAGTTAAACATGTCGGCGATGCTCTTTTTGCTAAATCTCCAAAAGCTAAATCAGATATCGTTTGCATTGGCTTTTCACCATGGGGTGTTGTCGAAGGACGAGAAAATCTCATTGGCATCAATGTAAAATGCACACAAAAAACAAAAATCAAAGAGAATCTCTGCTTTTTTTTTTCTTTTTAAAAAGAAAACGGTTTCATATCATTCAAAGGCTATTGCAACAAAGAATAATGCAACATTAAATAGTAATCACTATTATTTTCTACTTGTCGATAATGGTACAAGTGGAAAATATGGCGGAGAAGTTTTATTACGCAAACGTTTCGAAAGATTTCTTTTGAAACAAACAACGGCACATACATGTTTGAATGCTTTTCTTTTTGTTCTCGTTGCTTAAACAATTTCTTTTTTTTTATTTTAAGCTGAACAAACGAATATTCCTGTTGTTTGTGTCGTAGTTGAAGGTGGAACAAATACGATACGAATGGTTTTAGAACATGTTACCGATAATCCACCAGTGCCAGTTGTTGTTTGTGATGGAAGCGGTCGAGCGGCTGATTTAATTGCATTTACTCATCGATATGCGAAAGACGATGGGTAGGAAAATTGTTACTTCATCAAATGACGACAGACTACTAGATCAAAATTAGATAAATCTGCGATAGAGAGGGAAAAAAAAGATTATTCAATTAGATTGATTATCTAAATCGATTTAATTGAGAAGAATGTTTCTTTTCTTTTTTTTGTAGAACAATGCCCGATGATATTCGTGAGCAATTAATTCATACAATTATGAAAACATTTAGCTACACGAAAAAACAAGCAAATCATCTTTTTACAGAATTACTCATGTGTGTCAAAAGACGAGATCTAGTAATAATTATAAATAAAATAAAAAAACAAGAAAAGAAATTTGATTTACTTTTGAATTCAAAAGATTACAGTATTTCGAATGGGTGAAGAATCATCACAAGATATCGATCTATCGATTCTTCTTGGTCTGCTACGTAGTACATGTGTATCATCGATTGATCAATTAAAACTAGCTTTAACTTGGAATCGAGTTGATATAGCAAGAAATTATATTCTCTCCGGTGTACATCAATGGCCCGTAAGAAGAAAGAAAAAAAAGCGTGAGATTTCATCTGATAATTTTCTTTCTGCTAGATATTGGCTTTAGAAGACATAATGATGACAGCATTGACAACAGATAAAGTTGAATTCTGTCGATTATTACTTGAAAATGGAATCTATATGCAAAAATTTCTAACTATTCAACGACTCGAAGAATTATACAATACGGTAAGAATATCATATCACATTCTATAGTGCGATGACTATAATTATGTATTATCACGAGAGAATCAAATTGAAGGTCTTTCCTGCAAGTAGCATATTTCCATAGGATTTGAATCGTTCCGGAAATTTTATCTGATTAACTTCCGTTGTAAGCATGACATTGATTAAATCTTTCTTCTAGCGTGATGGGCCACCGAACACACTTCATTATATTGCAAAAGATATACGGAAAATCCGAAAGGTTCAGTGTTTTTTATTAAAAAACATAAGAAAGAAAAAGAATAATAATAATAATAACGAATATGATGTTTTCTAGTCGACAGCAGCAGGTGTCTATACACTACCTGATGTTGGTCTAATTCTTGAGAAATTAATGGGACATGGCTATCGATCGAATTATACTCGACGACGATTTCGCATGCGCTATGCAACGACATGCAAACAACCGAATACATTAGCACATGTAGGTCAATTTTATGAGAGAGAGATGAGTTGAAATCGGTTATTATTATTTAAATAGTTACATCGAACAACATTGAGCACAATATTGAAACCTGTTGATGATACTTTTCAGTATCCATATAATGAGTTATTAATATGGGCAGTACTGACGAAGAGACATCAGATGGCGTTATTTTTCTGGGAGAGAGGTAGAGGAGATTTTTAGTTTAACATGTTTTTTTTTCTAAGAAATCTCTTCTCTTTCGAATTATTTTAAGGTGAAGAAGCGATGGCAAAAGGTATTTTTTTCTGGAAAACAAAAAAAGAACGAAAGAATAATTCATTTGATTTTTGTTTCTTTTAGCGTTAGTTGCATATAAACTAAATAAAGCTTTATCTCACGAAGCTGAAGATGATGAATTAGAAGTTGAAGTTGCAACTGAACTAGCTAATTATGCCGAGTTTGTTTTTGCTTGATTTTATTCCGAATTAATTTGTGTTTTTTGTTCTCCTCTGTTAATTCTTAGTCAATTTCGTGAATTAGCTCTCGGCGTTCTCGAACAATGCTACCGTGAAAATGACGATAAGACATGGCAATTATTAACCTACGAACTCAAGAATTGGTCTGATTGGACATGTCTTTCGTTAGCTGTCATATCTCATCATCAAGAGTTCGTTGCACATAAATGTTGTCAAACGATTTTAAATGATCTTTGGATGGGTGGTATGTCGATTCGACGATATTTAAATTGGAAAGTTATTGCATCGATACTCTTCTTTCCTCTTGTTCTTCGTATTGAATTTAAAAGTGTCGAAGAATTAAAATTACAACCGAAAACTCATGAAGAACATTTAGCAACACAAGATGATAGTGATTATGAAGATGATGATGATGACGATGATGAAGATTATGATAGTGAAGGAATTCACTCAGGTACAATATCAAATGATTACACGCATTGTCGACTATCGGATGAAAATACCAAGAGACGTATTTCAACGAAACGACCTAAGGATACATCAATTGAATTCATTACTGAAAATCCAAATGTTGAAAGCGAAGCAATTGAAATGATTAATTTGAGTAAAACGAATACATTGAAGCAAACATTGCCCGTGCCAGGACAAACAGATGATATCAGTGATATGAATTTAAATATTGAAATGCCGAAAAAACTCGATGAGCTACCTTCGATGCCTTCGTCGATTCCATTGACACAACGATTTTATGAATTTTATAATGCACCAATAACGAAATTTTGGTTTAATGCTATTTTCTATTTACTTTTTCTTTTTCTTTTTACATATATGGTTCTTATTCGAACACCTTTAACACCAAGTATAGCAGGTAGACGAGTTTTGTTTTAGTCCAAAATCATATTTTATCATTTTCACGTTTTCTAGAATATATTGTAACGTTTTATTTAACAACAGTAATACTGGATATAGCACGAGAAGTTCGATATTCCAACGACTCGAAAATTCGACTTGTAACTGTTTGTTTTAATATTTAGATTTGTACAAGTTCATCGCCAAGATTTCGACGACGATTAATCGTAAGTTATATCGAAACATATGAAAATTTATTCAGTAATTCCGATAATTTTTAGTTATATTTCTCGGATTTCGTTCATATTTGTGATTCGTTAGCATTATTAACTTACGCCATTGCATTTATTCTTCGATTCAATTCTCATACACTTCACATAGCACGTTTACTCTACTGTCTTGATGTGTCCTATTGGTGGATACATCTATTAACATATATTTCCGTTCATAAATCACTTGGTCCTTATATTCACATAGCTGCACAGAATGTAAATCGAATGCTAAAAACTTTAGTAATCTAATCATTGTTTTTCTTTTTCGTTTCTGAAGTTAATTGATTTATTCAATTTTGTGATTATTATATTGGTTATTATGGTTTCATTTGGTGTGTCTCGACAAGCAATTAAATTTCCAAATGAACCATGGTCATGGAAATCAGTTAAAGAAATCTTTCTCGAACCCTATTTTATGGTAAAATTGAGTTTAAGCGAAAGAAAAAGCGCAAGAAGTAGTATTTTTCGTTCGATTAGATCTATGGTGAAGTTTACGCTGGCTCAATCGATCCACCTTGTCTCGAAAGTGAACCTGACGCTCCTCAATGCATGCCATTTCATTGGGTAACACCAATAACAATGACAGCCTATCTTATCTTTTGCAATATTTTACTTCTTTCAATTCTAATTGCAACATTTAATAATACATATATTCGTATATCGAAATCATCGGATCAACTTTGGAAATATCATCGATATTATATCGTTTTAAAATATGAATCAAAACCGATGTTACCACCGCCATTTATTATTTTTTCTCATTTATTTTTTCTAATTAAACTTTTAATACGTCTTTGTCGACGAAAGAAATTCAAAGTCGATCATGGATTAAGTTTGTGTCGTCTTTCTGTCTTTGATATCATATGTTCAAGTTTGATTTTTAGAATTATTTCTTAGCGAAAAAGAAGTATCAGAAATTCATGATTTTGAAGAAGAACAAATCGATGAATATTTCGCCATGAAAGATCGAGAGAAAAAGAATACGACAGCCGAACAAATCTCGCTCACATCCGAACGGTAATAGAGTCTTTTTGTTTTTCGATTTGACAAAAAATCATCAATCATCATTTCGATTTAGTGTCGATGCAACAGTCCTACGAGTTGATGATATCTATCAACGTGAAACACAAAATCGTTTGATTCTTCAAAATCTCGATTGTCGTTTGCAACGTTTAGAAGATATGAATACGAATATGTATGGATTAATCGAGAAAATTCTAATAAATCAATCATTTGACGAACAAAAATATGTTCGAAGTCCTCTATCATTGTTCGATGATGGTCGTCTTCTACAACGACGTCGATTTTCAACATTGACTGCCTATGATTTAACAGCACGTCAACAAGAATTCAATCGACTATCAATGACAAATCTACGTTCGTCAGCGTCCGAACGAACGTCAACAAAACGAACTCCACATCGATTGCGACGACGATCGACTATTCAACGATTAAATTCGACTAATAGTAATGATATCAATTTCAATCAAATACAATCAAATGAATATACTTCAATAACCGATAGTTAGAAATACGACAACAAAAAAAAATTCGATACATATACTTTTCTTTTTTCTATTTTCTCTTAGCCATCGATACGAATTGTCTGCAATGGTCACCGCCAAGTCATATGTCGTCACCATTGACAGCACTCACGTGTCCAACGAATACTCTGGCCGAATCAGCAAATGCATTCGATGCCGAAGAACAAACACATCATATTATAGGAGAAATTCTTCGTAAACGAACGAAATCATCGGCAAATCCAGGCAGTACTTCAATCGAACCGTATTGCGATAGTGATCGAGTATCACTTATGTCCGAAGATATGAATGCCAGTACATCGAATCTTAATCTTGAAAATCTCGATACGAAACATTAATGCTTTTATTCTAGTCAATAGAAAAATAAATAAAAACACGAATGAATAAAACGGTTTTCTTCTTTTTCATGCAAATTTCGAGATAGCTGATCGAACCAGAAAATTGATTGATACCATCTGTTCACCAAACAGTCAGAGTATTGCCTTTCATTCTTATCATTGTCTTCGTTTTTCGTTTGATTCAACAAACAAACGAACTTCATTTGCAATGCGAATCAATCGTTTGAATATTAAATACATTCTTGCATGTACTATTCTCGGTTTAATATTGAGCACGATTCTATTTGTTATTATTTCGCTCAGCACAACACATTGGGCGCATTCTAAATATGTACGTGCTGGTTTATGGAAACTATGTCATTTGCAACCTGTCATATGTTTTTATTCAATTCTACAAACTCCAATAGCATTGACAATAACTGGTTTTCTACTACTTTTAATTGGACTTTTTTCGACAATTATTTTCGATATATTTAATTATCGTTTTACGTCATGGTTTCGCTATTTTTCATTTGCTTCGGTTAGTTCACTGACATTGGCCAGTTTCTTTTTTACAACAACATGCGTGGTATTTGCTAGCCAAACAACACATTCATTTTGTTATTCATATTATCTTATGATTATTGCTCAATTATTAGCAATGTTAGCCGCTATTGGAGCTAGCTATTTGCAGGGTCAACGAAATGCATTAGTATCTACATCGGTCATCATGTCTCGATTGGCTGTGCGTAGACCTTGAATCACCTGCTTCGCTTCTTCTTCATTTTTTTTTCTCCGTTCTGTCGTACGTGTGTGTATGTGCGTGTTTCTTTTTTGTTCTTCGTTTATTTTTCTCTCGTTTCTATGATAACTGCATCAAGCATGAGTTGAGAGACCTGTTGATCAATGAAAAATGTATGCATGACAAACCAACATGTTATGGTTGAATGCAATAGAAAATCTTTTTGTTTGATCAGCTATTTTTTATAAAATTTTCTTACTGTTCTTCACTCAATAAAGAAAAATCGAAAGTAATCGTTGTTTTTCTTTCTATTTGTTGATGTCTTCGAAATCCTATCCTGAATACAGTGAAAAATCCAGCACGGTTAATCTTATAGCAACGCCAATGTCGTCTGAGTCCAATGGTCAAACTGCCAATCGACATGTAGTGAAATCATGTGTTTGGTCGACAGTGATATTCTCAATCAATTTTCTTTCATCTATTCTTGTCATTAATCTAGCAAAATGGTAATTTATTCTTGAAAAGTTGTTTTTCATTAATTTATTTCATTTTCTTTTTTTTTCGAAATATAGGATTTATGTTAAACATCATTTTCCAAATTTAACTTTAACGATGTTTAATTTCTTTGTTACCTTTCTTCTTCTCCTTGTGTGTATGCAAGCTAAATTGTTTACCTACGTCAAACTGCCAATTTTAAAAATGATTCCTGTCTCAGCATGTTTCGGTGGTTTTATTGCTTTTAGCAATCTCTCGTTACAATATAATACAGTTGGTACATATCAATTAATTAAATTACAAGTTACACCAAGTACGTGATATTCGTCAATATTGACTAAAGATAACAAACTGTATTTATTTTTCTCTTCCTAGCGGTAATGATTATTAGTTGGTTGTTCTTTAAAGCTCACTATCCTTTTCCGATCGTTTTATCGTTTGTACCTGTTTTTCTTGGAACGTTAATCAGTACTTATTATGATTTGCAGTTCAATGTATTTGGTTTAATATGTAATGCAAAAGCCTTGAGTCTATTCTTTTCATTTTCTTTTTCGTTTTTATTCAGGTGCATTAACCTCCGTTTGTTTCACTGCAATATATCAAATACTTGTTGAATACTATCAAAATACGTACAAATGTGATTCATTACAGTTATTATTCTATCAAGCACCACTCTCAGGCTTATTACTGTTAATTTTCGTTCCATTTTTTGAACCCATCACAGATTTAGGCAAATTCATGACATTCGATACATTATCATTGATATTATTATGTGGTATTGTGGCATTCTTTGTTAATTTTAGTATTTTTTGGGTTATTGGAAATCTTTCGGCTGTAGCTTATAATATGATTGGACATTCGAAGACATTATTGATTATTTTCTTTGGCTCAGTTATCTTTCATGAACCATTAAATCAACGCCAAATATTTGGTTTATGCTTTACAATGCTCGGAGTTTTTATGTATTCATATTTTAAGTATATCCGAAAGCCAATTAAATAGACGTCTTTCTTTTTTCCTCTCTTGCTCACACACATTCTCTCTTTCTTCTATTATTATTAATCTGACAATTTCAATCTAATTTCATTCGATTTCTTTTGTTGTACTGTGATACGTTCATTGTATTTGGTTTCTTTTTCGGTTTTTCGTTGAATAAACAATATCGTTAACGAAGTTCAGATTATTTTAGATGACATCCTATTCGATTGGTGTCGATGTTGGAACCGGTAGTGTTCGATGTATGTTTTTCGATGAAAAATGGACGCCTGTTGTTCAATGTCAAAAACCGATCAAAGTATTTTCTTTTGTAAAACAAAAAAAACTAACTCTCGGTTTTTGTTTGCTGTCCTAGACTTTTCATTCATCGGACGCACCATTAGAATACGAACAATCATCCACTGATATTTGGGAATCGATTTGTTATTGTGTTCGAAAATGTCTTGAACTTGGCAATTTTACATCGAAACAAATCGAAAGTATACGTTCGATTGGTTTCGATGCAACATGTTCATTAGTTGTACTCGATGGTAAATATCAACCGGTGAGTGTATCACGTTCAGGCAATGATGAACAAAATATAATCATGTGGCTCGATCATCGAGCACATGCCGAAGCTGCAATTATTAATGCGAGTTCGGATGATGTTTTGAAAAATTTCGGCGGTAAAATTAGTTTGGAAATGCAACCGGGCAAACTCATGTGGTTGAAACGAAACCTATCGAAAGAAAATTGGACACGTGCTCAACATTTTTTTGATCTGCCTGATTTTCTACATTTTCGTGCAACCGATCAATTAGATCGTTCGCTTTGTTCATCAGTATGTAAAATATGCTATCGTTCATCGGAAGATCGACAAGGATGGGATGAAAATTTCTGGGCCAAATTTGATCTAAGTGATTTAATGGAAAATAACAGCGAAAAACTTGGTACACTTGTTCGAAAACCATTTTCAACATCGGACAAAGATCTTTTGAATAAACAAGCCGCTGATGAACTAGGCTTATTGCCTGGGATTCATGTTGGCTCGCCTCTAATTGATGCATATGCCGGTGCTTTAGGTGGTTTAGCTTGTAAATCACCAATAGCTGATACTCAACTTAGTGAACGATTAGTTATCGTTGCTGGGTAAGAGAAAGATCGTATTGGTAAAAGAATTCATGTTTGATTTCGATTTAGAACATCGAGTTGTTTTATGGCGTGTAGTGAAAAAGGTGTTTTTGTACCAGGTGTTTGGGGTCCACATTATAATGTTTTGATACCTAATCTTTGGCTTAGCGAAGGTGGTCAATCGGCTGCAGGCAAATCAATCGATCATGTTATACAAACACATCCAGCTTATGCTGAATTAAAACAATTAGCTGACCAACAGAATGTATCCGTGTTTGATCTATTAAATTCGACTTTGGCTAATCTACAAGCGAAATATCAAGTCGGAAATGTTTCATTATTAAGTGGCGATTTACATATGACGATCGATTTTCATGGGAATCGTTCGCCATTAGCCGATCCAGAATTAGGTGCATCGGTAACCGGTCTTCGATTTGATACGTCGATTAATAATCTAGCTATTCAATATTTAGCTGTTCTACAAGCGGTTGCATACGATAGTCGACATATTATCGAAGCTATGAGCAATGCTGGTCATCATTTTCGTGTTATACAAATCTGTGGTGGTCTTGCACGATTACCGCTTCTTACACAAATTATTGCTGATGTTGTTCAAATGCCGGTTTATGTATCCGATCCAAGTATCGATTGTGTTCTGTTAGGTTCAGCAATTAGTGGTCAATTGATTGCGGATAATGCTCGAGAAGTTCAAGATTTATTGAATAACATCGCTTGTCCAATTGAAACCTATATGCCTGATACGAAAATCGCTGATTTTCATAAAGAAAAATATGAAATCTATCGTTTATTGCAAAAAACTGAAATCGAAAGTCGACAACGAATGAGTAAATACTGTCGACCGTAAACAACCCTCACCCCCGTGAAATCAAAAGAAAACGTTTGATTGTGCAATTTTTTTAATCATTGATTACATCTTTTTCTGGAGATTTTCTATTAGTTAGACAGTAATATTTATAGACGTACATCTATTTTAAGTTGATTTTAGATTGTCAGATAGGAGAATGAATAGATCTGATATTGAAAAAGTAAGAAACGAAGAATGTGAAGTGAACGTGATAAAATTTATGATTCTCATTTTCTAGTTATTTCGAGAATGTGATCGAAAAGGAAAAGGTTATCTCGATCGAGAGGATATCAAAGTTGCATCGATACGACTTTATGGCTTGAAAATGGATAAAGTATAATCAAGGTTCTTGATATTTTATGATTGATCCGTAACATTCTTTGTAGTATAAAATTGAACGATTACTTACGAGTGTTCCTAATCGAGTTCATCCAGGTAATCAAAAGAAAAAGAAATCTTTTATTTCAAAGAACTCCAAATTCTGTTTTCGTGTAGGTTTAACGCTCGATGAATTCATTGATTTTGTACATAGTTATCAACATCGAATTGATCGTGAAGATGAAAATCGTGAAACATTTCTTATTCTCGATCGAACATGTAATTTGAATAAATCCGTCAAAAAAAAGAAGAATTTTTCACTTTATTTTAGGCAAAGGATTTTTAAATAAAGAAGATTTTATTCGAGCATTCGAACGCTTAAATATTAAATTAAATCCCGAGGCAATCGATTCAGCATTTAAGTATGTTTCAAATCGGTTTTCTAGAAGTATAAAATTTATTGTTTTCCCGTTCTAGGCAACTCGATGTCGACGGTGATGGTCGTGTTAGTTATCGAGATTTTGATTTTATGATGAATTACATATCTGATGAATAAATAGAACTAATTCTTGAAAAAGAAAAGATTACGATAAAACAAACAAGTTGATTATTTTGAAAAAGAAACCAGATTCAAACTACAGATACGAATAGATTGATTAGATAGATAGAGAGAGAAGAGCGAAAAACAGCAGTCAAATAATGTCCATCTAAGAATTGCACGTCTTTGAATTTACTATATACAAATTGTTTGCGTGTCCTTTCTTCAAACAACTGTTTCACGTGCTTCTAAAGCTTGAATAAGTAAAACACGTTTGTCTTTGCCTTCTTTGATACCTTTTTCAACGAAATTTTCGCAGAATTCTTCTTTATCCTGAACAGAAAAACAAATAAGAAAGATTTCTTCAAAAAAAAAAAACTGATGCCGATTCGACTTACATCATCTTCACTTGCACATTCAAAAATTGTTTGCAGACTCTTTTTCGGCGGATCACGTGTAGCAGCTGGACAATCTTGTATTAACCATTCATTGAGATTATTCTGTCCTTTTCCACTTCGATCACGTACATCACCAAGTGCACCTTGAACTCGTCCACCTAAACAATCAATCATAAGATGAAAAACTATTTCTCTCTCTCTCTCTGTCTCATAACAAACCATAATACATTGGAACATTGAGCGAATAGAAACTTCCGTGATTACAAATTTGTACTCGTCCCGTATTTGAACATTCGAATTCTTTGATTTCGCCTTGTGTCGGTAGAATCGAATGAATTTTACCGTTAACAAATCGAAATGAAAATTGTAAATCAGCAAAATCATGCGCTAATAAATAACTACAAGCTGGATTCAAATAAATATAATTGCCATGTACATCTAAACCATCGCCCGATTCAGTTAGAATCGCTTGATATTCAGGTGTTAAAGATGGATTTCGTTTGAATAGACGTTTAGCTAACGTACGTAAAGCTTTATAATAATTCATAAATGTTTCTGAACGAGATTGCAGACGATTTTGAAGAATCGAACGAATCGTATCGAATGCTTGATCACGATTTCGAAGTAAACTACCAATGCCAAGTAACAATTCACTCGAACCAGCATAACTACCTGGTTGACGACCAAGTGGAACTAAAACTTCGAAATTCGTATTATTAAGAAATGCATTCGGCAGATTTCGAATAGCGTTTTTGACACGTTCTCGAACGGCTTCTTGCCGTTGTGTAATACGTCTTGAAAATTTCTGCAGATTTCCAATGAGTAATTTCGATGATGCACTTAATTTCTTCATTGATTTCGATGTTTCAGCATCAGCTGCTGTTGCAAATTTATCCGAATCGATATCAGCAACAAGTATTCGAAACCATTTATTTTCATCGCCTTTACTTGCATCGTCAATAGTTTTGAAAATAGCTTTCCATCGGCCTGTATTCTGTTTGGATAATTGTTCGAAACTTGCAACTAGTTTTTGTACATAATCAGCAATACGTTTGTCGATATCAGATTGATCGACTTTAGGCAGAAGTCGATCGAGAACATTCTCGGCACGTTCTAGTAAACGTTTGATGAATGCTGTTCGACGAACTTGAAAACGTTCGGACAAATCTTTCAAACGATTGTTTTGAACAATCATTTCGATACGTTCACGCCAGAATTGTTCACGTTCAACTGAACGAGCATGAAGAATGGCCGAAATACGATCGACTACTTGATTATATGTCGGATATTTAGCAAAGAATTCGCTTAGACCAAGACGAGTTGACCATTGTCGAAGGAAACTTTTCTCGGATTCTTTGTTCCATGAATTGATGACTTCTTTCAATGCTTGATAATCAACATCGATTATTGTTCGTAAACGTTCTCGAAACTTTTGAATTAAACCAACAAGATTGGTTTGATTGAAATCTTTGACTAAATGTTTAACAACGAAATTCCGTGTATAATTTCGAAGTTGTTTAGCTGTTTCAATATTTCGATAGCCTTGACTATGAAAAAAATAGATCGATCCGACTTGATATGCATAATTTCGATCGAGTTTCAAATCGTTGACTAATGTTTTTCCACCGTCGAACGAGTGACTTATTTTCGCTACTAATCGTTGTTCATTCCATTTATTCGTTGACAATTGAACGAAATTACCATTGAGATCATTGACAATTCGTATGGCATAGCTTTCAGGCAATTGACTATGTTCTCGATGAGTTTTCCAATGTTGTGTATTGTAAACAGTGAGAAGAGCATCACCAATTTGAAGTTTAAACACTTTTTTAATTGTTTCTAAACCGAATCGACCATTGTGCGAACCTAATTTATTCAATGCTTGAGAAAGAGCAACGAGAATATGAGAATCGAGAGCTAATTCAACTAATGGTTTCGATGATTTGCTTAATATTTGATCGATATCATGCGATGGACGATTTTGATTACGTAATGATGGTAAATAGGGACGAATTTGTGCACGATCAATGGTCAATGAGAGAAGATTTCGTGCTTGAGGAGATGTTTGTTTGAGTGTAACAACAGTTGAATTGTCCCATTCGAGTTTAAGATGAATATTTGATGGTGAAAATTTTACTTCAATTTCTTGACCATTCACTTTTGTACCTTCAACACGTAGGACTTCTTTATCTTTCTGTTTAACAATGACAACTGTCGATTTGCCTGGTTGTCGTTTAATATTCCATGATGTAACAAGTGTGTATAATGTTGCATCGAGTTCATTGGTTTCGGGATTTCTGACACCTTCGTAACCAATACGTTCGCCTGCAAATCGATTTAAATCAACATAAACTTTCGATATTCCAGCTTTTCGATCGATATCAATTGTTAATGTTGTTCGTTCGCCTTTACAATCCAACGAGAAATCACCTGCATCCGGTCGATCAACTTCACATTGATAAGTTTTCTCAGCCGATGCATCATTTGCATTGAACGAATATTTAAGAATACCTTGAAAATTCGTTGGTGTTTTTCGTTTTTCATCATAGTTAACTGAAATTGGATTCGTTCGAGGTAGATTCGCTTTTACTTGAATATTCATTGGTTGATCATCGTATCTCGGTTGAAATGAAACATCAACATCGACAGCATCTTCTTTCAAACGATTTAAATCCAATGTTACTTTATGTGGACCTGTTTTAGGATCGAATTTAACATCTAAATTCAATGTTCCATCGTAATTCACTTGACCGGTTGGATCGGCCAATTTCGGATCAACTGGCAGTTCTAAACGTTGTCGAAGACGTTGTGCTAATTGATTGCTAGCTTTCAATGTGAATGTCGTTGTTTGACAAATACCATTGAGAACATTGGCTGGATTATCTTTGCATTTGTTCGATTGACTCGACCAATCGATAACTGTTCGACCTTGCCGTTGAAATTGAACATCGATTTTACGTTGAACATCGCCGGATAATTTATTAGCAGCATTCTGATTGAAACGTACGTCAGTGGCTACGAGAGGTTGACCTGTTTGTGAGTCGGTTAATGAGCTTTTAACTTGTAAACTATTCCATTGTCCATTTTCTTTTTCCACTGAACCCGAATAACTGAACGAACCTTTGCCATTGTCTTGTAAAAATTTACCATCGACATTTGTTTTCGAACTAAAATCTTCGTCACGTATACGACCTGTATGACTATGATCGAGTTTTAATTCGATTTGATCGGGTACTTTAATTTCTAATTTCGCTGCGCCACGTCCAAGACTAAGATCAAATGAACCTTTCTTTCCAACAGCATTACTTCCCGATTGAATCGTTATATCACCTTTATAACAACGAGCATAGACTCCTGTTGCCGAACATTTCTTTGCGTCGATATCCGAGACAATTGTTTGTCGACTATCTGTTCGTTCCGTATGACCCGTTAATAAATCATCATCATAGCCAATATCCATTTCGTATTTATAATCTTTATTACTTGTTGTATTAATCACACCACGAACAATGAATTGATGTTTTTTAACAAGTGCATAGAGTGAATTTTGAAATTCTTGATTGTAGAATTTCATTGCCGTTGAAAGACTCATTTGATTGACCGATTGTGGATGATATTGTGCTGTTAGAAGTGTTGTCAACGCAATATCATTGCCAACATGAATCGATTTCGATATATGAAGACTTGTATTCAATGAACCTTTGGCGTGACCATAGATGCTAATCGGTGTAATCTTTGGTGAAGCAAGTTTAAAACCAATGACGCCATCAACCTTTCTATCGGCATTTTTATTGAACATTGGTAGATTATAGAAAACATGTAATGCTGTTAAATTCGATAGAGGTGTACCAAATTCTAAATGAACACCGAATTCTTGTGGCCATTTGAGTTTACCAATACGATTCTCTCGATCGATTGTCAATTCACCGATAATACTCAATGGATTACCAGATAATTGTGGACTTTCCAAAGATAAGGCAACTTTTCTTGTTTTATTCGAGAAAATATATCCAATTGAATGTTTATGTAAAAGATCATTGTTACGTTTATATAAACCAAATGAATGTAATTTCGACCAACGTTGTACATCAACTTTAGATAAAACATGTAGACTATCACCATTGGCACGTAAATATTCAATTTCATTTGTAACTTGAACACACGGTGGTTTCGTTTCTTGTGAACGAGCGATGCTTACGCGTGCATAATGTGCAACAACCGGTTTAGCTAATAATTTACTTTCAATAAGATTGATTCGACCATTGGGCGATGCTCGTGCCAAATTGAAATCATGTGTTATATATGGAATATATTTAAATGGAAATGAAAGTGTTACATGTGTTTGTAATGAACCATCACCTGTTTGATTTCGATTGAAAACAAGATTGAGATTGTATTCTTTCAATGATTTATCAACTCGATAGGCAATTGAATTGAATGTTTGAAATGTTCGTTGTTGTTTCGTAAGATTACCTTCGAGATCAATCAATTGAAAAGCTTTATGTTTAGGAGCTTTGATTGTAAGATTATAAACGCCAATGAAAGATTTCGGTGAAACTTTTTTTGCTTGTCGATCAAAACGAACATTGAAATCAAGTTGAATATCATTTTTATCCGGAACAAGATTTGTATCAATATCCCAATGAGTTTTTAATGTTCGTGAATGTGTACAAATTGCAAAATTGCCGATTGCCGTCGCTTTTTTCTCTTTATTATCCCATTGTAATTCGGATTTACTCGTGCCATAGAAAAGATGATTGTCAGTAATTTTATCGACTTGTGAATGATAAGTGAATACGGCTGATCGTTGACGACGACGAAAATCATATTGAAATTTATAATCGACTGTATTCAATAATTCGAAATCGAGATCGGATAAAACATCGAAAGCAAATGGTCGAGGAAGATCAGGAAGTAATTTATCGGTATCGGCAGCAATATGAATTTTATTGGCAAGATCGAATGTTGGCGGAAGAGTTTGCGGACCTTTTTTCGAACCTTCGGAACTCTTTCGATGTCGATGATCGAGTAGAAATTTGAAAACATTCGATTTCGTTTTGATTTGAATCTTTAAATTTGCTTCCGGTGAAAGTAAACGTTTGCTTGCTGAATTAGTTCGCACAGATTTTCGTGCGTAATCGAATTCGATACGTTCGTGAACAGGTGGCTGTCGTGTGAGAATAAGAAAATCCAGTGAACTCGAAATTGTTGCATTCGATAGATCATTTGCACGAATGAATTCAGTCTTAAAATCAAATAGATTCACTGGATTATTTTGATTGGGTACTTGTAACGATAGATGAGCAACAATATTTTGATTGTGTTGTGTTTTAGTTGGATTCGATTTTCTCTCGTAAACAAAATCATAACCATTTGCAGGTGAATTTTTAGTAAATTTCATTGAACGACGTAATTCAATGCGTGTCAATGCAGCAGTTCGTTCTAAATGAACTTTACCATTGTAATTGACTTCGCCAAGTTGAAATTGTCCATCGATATGAAATAATTTACTATCCGGTTTGTAAATATCACCGAGAAAATGTATTCGAAACGATCGACTGTTATCCGGCGTTGTTAAATCAATATCAGCAACAAGACCTTTGCCACGATTTGCTAAGATATTTGTTTTCAATTGTAGAACTTCTTTTTTACTCGTACTATCGACGAGTTTACTATCCAATTGAAAAGCATCATTCGTAATTGTTAATGTGCCCGATGTTGTCATCACTTCTTTGTTTTCATTCGAATAGATTTTACCATCGAATTTATTACCTGTTTGCGTACCTTTAACATTAAATGATTTCATACCAGTGAGAACTTTAATATCGAAATTATTGCCCGTTTTCGTCGCCGAAATTCCTAAACCAGGATAAGTTCCTGTTGTACCGACTTTTTCAACAGCAACTTCGTATTGTGGTGCATCGACAGCATTGAAACGCCAGCCAATACGCCATTTTTTAATCGCTGGATCTTTACTCAGAGTGACAGTTATCGGATAAACTGCTCGGCTACCAAGTTGAATCGATCGATATGGATTCAAATTCAAACATGCTTGAACACCCAACGCACGATAGAGCATACTTGGCGTGCATGACGGATCGAGAGCACCACCACTAGGATTTGCAATCAATTTGAGACCTTTCGATGTTCGAACTGAATATTGAAAACTACAAAAGAAAAATTAATTTATAAAATTAATATAAAAAAAAAGTAAAAGTTTCTTCATTACTCAGTTGCTAGAAGTGTTGATTGTGCATTTAAAATATTGAATTCTCTTACACGTCCGTCTTTACTGGCTTCAGCCGAATATTCAAATGGTACATTGGTTAATGCACCGACTTGAATCGTTTCGCCGAGACTTGTTAATGGTGATGCAATTTCTCGTTGAAATGTCAATGAAAAACTCAATCTAAAATCGATTTTACAACAAAAAAAACTCTCAATAAGGATCACTTACGCTGATTGACTAGTTAATTTAAATAAACCAAGTCCTGAATTATCACGTGTATTCTTAAAATCTGTTGATAAATCAGCAACAAATCCGAATTGTGCCGATCGATAGAGTGTCAAACCATTGGCCGCAGCTGATGCAGCGCCGATTTCTAATGGCAAACGGTAGATTGGATTCTTTCCGGCGAGATCTTTTAATTTATTTAATAATTGATTTCGAATGAATGTTCGTAGATTATCTCGAAGAATATCTTGAACTTTATCTGTCACATCACGTGAACGAAGATCAGCACCAAATAATTTCAAATAGAAATGAACCGACGGGTCAGGATCTTCTTCTTTCTCATCATGTTTCTATTTTCAAAAATTGAATATATTTCATTGAAATCAAATATCTTACATCTTGTAATTTCTTAACACCAGCCGGTAGGTCCTTTTTACTTTGGTCACGAAAATCATCATCGACATTTTTGTTCTTATTCAATGGATCTAATTTCAAGAAATATTCAGCTACATTCCAGTCCAAATTTTCAATAATTAACGCCACATCAATCCATGGAAGACGAAGCGTTTCACGACGAATACCATCGAATGCTAATTTTGCACCAATAAATGATGGTACAGCTCGATCATTTTCGAAGATAATTGAAAGATGAACAATAGCTTCGTAATTCTTTTTCAGCGGTAATTCAATTTCGATATGTCGTGATGAGAGAGTGGCTTGTTCTAAGAATTGTTTCTTATTTTCATGATGAACTCGAAGTCGTGCAGCAAGACCACGTAATGAACTAAGACGATCGAGTGCTGAGTATTTCAAAACAGACCAGATGAATCCATTAACTTGATTCAACGGTTGATTGAGCAAATCGGATAGAGCTTTTTCGAGATCGTCAGCTAAACTTGAATCATCCGTTTCAGGATTGTATATAAACGATGTATACAAAGCTTCAAACGACCAAATACGAACAGCATTTTTATTCGATTGATTTTGTAATTTTTTCAAAAGAATCTTTTGTAGACTTGTTCGTATTTTTAATTCTTGATCATCATCAATATTATCTTCGCATATATGACGAATAGCATTCAATGCATGATATTGAATTTCCAATGGAAGTTGATCATCAGCAGCGATTGCTTCAATGGCATCATCGTATAAACCTAATTGTGCATAAGCAGATAGGGTTGCAGTGAGAAGAGCAGATTTGTCTTTCGATGGATTATTTAAAAATTTCGAAATTGATTTTTGAAATTCTTTGAGCTTTTGAGAGTAAACAAGTTTGCTATTCGTTTCGCGAGATTTGTATGCTTTGAGAATCGTCGCTGCAAGACCAACAAATTCAGGAACTTGTTCGGGTGTTAAACGACTCGAAGCTTGAACAATTTGATCAACTAATTCTTTCGATGGATTGTCCAAATAGAAAACAGAAAATGGATTCGCAAATTTTAATGTTGTTGGATCGAAATTTAATAATGAAGCTGATGGATCATGCGCATAGATTGTATTCAAAAATGTTGGCACTAGTTTTCTACAAGATTTCAATGGATACTCGTTTCGAAAGATAGACAAAAAAATTACTTAATATCAGCATTGGATTTGAACGCATTCAAATCAGCTTTGTCCATACGTCGTAATTCATTGGTAATTTCAACAAATCGAGCAGCTGCAAATTGATTCCAATCTTTGGAATTTAAAAGTCCCTGAATTTTCGAAACTAATGTTGATACAGCTTCGTTGGATTTATCAAATGAAGTTGTAGGAACAAATTGAAGTGTTTGACGAACAGGATTTTTTACTGCATCTAAATATAATTACGTATCAATTCAAATAGTAAAAGAAAATCATTTTATTCAAGATTCAAACAGACTCGCATCGACATTAACATTTGTTGTTGATTGTAATTCGAGTTCTTGTTTAATTGAAACAAGTTTCGACGAAATTTCTTCGTCATCTTTGGCATTAAAATCAACATCATCAGCGTCACCTTCTTCGGAACTACTATCGTCACCTGTTCGTTTTGTCTCTGCACCGGGATCGATTTCGATTGTTTTACATTTAACTTTTTGAACTTTTTTATCACGAATTTGTGTTTGACAAATATATTTCGTTTTCGATGTAAAGACTTCTTCAACCTAAAAGAAACAATACTTTGATTCAGATATTCAAATCAAACGTACAATCGGTCCGAGAAGTGAAGTTAAAATTGGACTTGAACTAAAATGTAATTTATCTCTTGAACAAGTCGACAAATCTTTGTTCTTCACAACAGTTGTTTCAGCACCTTTTTGAGAATATTTATATCGAGTTGTACAAACACCGAGTACATCTTCTTCTCGTACCTTAAAACAACATTAAACAAAAAACGTAGCTATACGTTTCTCTTTATATGACTTCCATTTGTATATTTACCAAAGTCTCGTCATCGGTCGAAACCGGTGAATAAACTTGAAGTGCACTGAGAATACCTTTGACGAAATTAACATGATCAACTTTAGCTGATTCATCGGCGTCGACACCAATAACGAAACCATCGATCCATCGAAAACGAACAACAAGATTTTCAAGTTCTTTTTGTGCATTTGCAGTCGATTTAACTTCATTTTCATCTTCATCATTTGTTTCAGTTATTTTCACATTTTGAAGCTTAAGAAAACGACGATAAAAATACATTTCACAAATCAACTTCCGTTCTACCTGAACTGCATAATTACAAGAACCTAAATTCTTGATATTCACTTGAGCTTTGATCTTATTTTTAAGATCGAATGCACTGTTGGCAACTGAAAGTTTCACTTCCGTTTCATATTTGTATACCAATGAATTTTGACCGGGTGCCACAAGTTGAGCTGAAAAATCAATCGAAGAATTTGTCAATCGAATGAGAGCTCTTTTTGTTTTTACCAGATGAACATATCGGATCAGCAGGCTGATTCGATGAAACAGGTGCCGTTCCAACTCGATAAACTTTTGTAACAGAAAAACAAATATGACTTCGAAATAATTCATTTTCATCTTACCAAATAGCAAGACTAGAGTAAATCGAAGATTTAAAGATCCTGCCATTGATGGATCTTTTATATCTTGACTATTTTATTTAGATACAAGATATCTATTCTAGACTGTGTGCGTATGTTCGTATGTACTTAAATAAAAAACAGTTGGTTACTTCAATCGACAGTTATATTTATACATCAGATTACTTGTCTCGAATCTTCGCATCGTAATATTCAATTCACTAGATGATAAGATTTTTTTACTGATGAGAGCAGACTCAGTATGTACAAGCAAAAAAAATCTTAAGTGTCCGTATTTTGTATACATATGCAGCAAATCAATATGTCGTTAAAGTACTACTGACACGCATATCTATTTATCAGTAAATCGAACTACTCGAAAATAATCTCACTGTTGAACTTTCTTTTTTTCGATATCTTTAAGTACTAACCGAGAGCAGACATCAGTATACTGATACGAGAACATGTTTGATTAAATCATATTTATTTATGAAATTGAAAGTGCAAGCGATTAATCAGCAAACGAAGGCGTTAGTAAGCCAGTAGAAAAGAAAAATGGAATGCTGTATGTATATAACAAAGTGTGCATAAAAAAAAGAAAACATTCGTGAATAGGTTTTGAACTATACAAAAAAAAAGTTTGATTTTCTTTTATGACTCGTTGTCGTTTGGTTGTTCCTGTTCATCGATTTTAGTTTCTTCATTTTCTTGACTTGATGATCGATTAACAAGAACATATTCGTGTCCGTTCGAATGAAGTTCAGTTGATGATGATGATGAATTATTTTCATTTGGAATTATATTACTTTCTTGTCGTGAAACAGCTGTTTCAAGTTCGCTATCTTTATCTTCTTCTTGATCCGAATCATTATCTTCTTCATCACTACCGATTCTATTTGAGACGAGAGAAGAAATTCGATTTTTACATACAAATATTTCGAAACATACAAATTCAATGGTCGACTTTCAGATTCAGCTAATTCAATTTGATATTTATTTTCATTTTCTCCATCGTCGATATTGTTTGTTTGAGTTTTATATTTTACTAATTCTTCAAAAATCGCATCTGATATATCTCGAATGAGATCATTTGCACAATCTCGAATACTAAATAAAAGATGAAACTCCAAATCGAATCTCATATCTTCTTGTTATTTACTTTGTTCCACAATATTTCTCGATTGTTTTTTGTAATGATTGTGAAAATTCACTTTGATATTGTCGAATTAATTGAACGCAATCCGGTTGTTGTTTGAATAGGAATATAATACGTTCACGAATATGATTCAATATCGATTGATTGAATGTATCGTTGATATGTAAACGCATGAATCTATTCATACACACAAGAACTGTTGAGAAAAAAAAGAACAGAATGCATTTTATATTCATATTTACGGAATTAATTGAATCATAATTGATTTAATTTGTAAATCGAATGTTTGAATATCAACATTATCCAAATCCTAAACACGAAATTATTTCCAATTGCTGTTCAAAAAGCAATCGAACAACATACTTGTGTATTTGAATTCGAATACATCGAAGGTTGAATATTAAAAATTGTTTTCGATAGATCATCGATTTGTTGTTGTTCATCATCATCATCGTCATCATCGTCGTCGTCGTCGTCATTGTCTTCATCGGAAATATTTTCTTGATTATAATTAAAAAGTTGTGATTGAACTAAATTCGGTTGATCGATTTCGCCCATCGGTCGTCGACGAATAACAAATGATTTCGAAAGATTTTCTTTCGATTGTAAATGAATTGTTTTCGGCGATGCGTAACGCTCAATCGAATGTTTAGTTGGTGTTGTTTCGAAAGATTTCTTTTCACAACGAATAGCCGTTTGTTTGCCTGTACTTTGACTGCTGAATGATGTTTTACTTGATGCTTCGAATTTATTTTTCGATGATATTTGATCATCAAAATGTGAACGAAGTGGTTTGATTTGATTGAGACTGTAGATTGAATCTTTTGAATCATTACGTGAATAGATTTGTGAACGTGATTGTGGTCGTTTTTGATGTTGTTGTTCGAATGATGATAACGATGATGTTAAACGTGTATTTTCATTTTGAAGTCCATTAATTTCCGATTGAAGAACAGCTATTTCGCGATAGGCTGTATTGAGATTAACGATAAGACCTTGAGTGAGAACTTGCTGTTGAAGTTGATTGAAAACTGGATCTTGATTAGTCATTTGAAGACTTGTTTGAGAACGCGTAGCTGCACTGAGATGTTCTTCGATATGACGATTAAATGATTTTTGTTCTTGAATAAATGTCGATAGACAACGACAGATATCACGCATTTGACCAGCTAATTCTTCGTTCGATGATGATGATGGTGGTGGTGGTGTTCGTTTAATTAAAAGATTTCCTTCATTCTCAGCAACGATATCTTCAGGAGCACGAAAATTCTGTTTTGTTTTTTGATAAAAAAAACAAACAATCGAATTTTGTTTAACAATCACGAATAAACTTACTCCTTGTTTGATTCTCGATTGACTTTCTTCGAAAAATGTATCTTTATCATCGATTTCATCGTCGATTTCTTCGCCATCGCCTGAATCACATTCAGATCGATAGAAATCATCATCATCAATAACGTCGTCGATTTGAGTTTTTGTCGAATAATTAGTCATCGATGGATTTGTTTGTGTTGTCGTTGGCGTCATCATTGTTTGATGAAGAGAACTGATTTGTTCTTTCAATGTACTTAAACGTTGACGAGATTCGAGTAAACGTTCGATTTCACGATGTTGTGCTGCCATTTGAGCGTCAGTATACGTATTAGTAGATGATTTCGTTGAGAGAAGACTCGAAAGAAGTGATGGCTTCGATTTCGATGGTGTTGCAGTTGGAGTCGAACGAACTGATGACGCATTTTCATTGGGTTCAATTGTTTTAACCATTTGTTGCAAACGACTAAGAGCAGATTTGGCTTGCTCTAATTCTCTAGAAGAAAACGAATCATTCATTAAGATCGATCGAATACGAAAATCGAATCTTTTTACAATCGTTTAGTAGCTAATTCACTTGATAATTTATCCAATGGTTTTTCTTTGATTTCAGCTTTTGGTGGTGGTGGTGGTAACGGTTTTTGTTGTTGTCGTTGTTGCATGATTAGCGTTTTCAAACGTTGAACATCATCCGGTTGAATTGGTGTTTCTTCGTAGATAGTCTGTTCTTCATCTTGAGTTTGTGTTAAATCTGTTTGATAGTAATCAATAATTTGTTCTAATTCATCTAGTTGATCTCGAACATGTTGCAGATTTTTCATACGACTATCATTCGTCGCCATTGTTGGCACAGCTTTTTTCGATGAACTACAAATAAAAAAAATTTGAATATATAGAAAAAAAGAGAAATATTCTACGTTTTTATTTGTTGAACTTCGGCTTGATGTTTTTGTTCGTAGAGATTTCGAAGCAATTGTAATCTAAATTCGAATTTAAAATAAAAGACAATGATTCTTGTTCTTTTTTTGCTTTGTACCGATCACGTAAATTGTTAATATCTCCTAGGAGATTATTCTCTTTTTCATTCGTTGATTTGTGTTTTAATAATTGCTGTTGCTGTTCGAGTAAACGTTGTTCCGAACGTTTTTTCAACGCAAGTAACGCACGTTTTTGACCTTGTAAAGCTCGAAGCTACGAAACGCAGAGAGAGAATCACTTTATTATTTCAAAAATCCTTTGCAAATAATGTCTTTTCTACTTGTTCTTTTTGGAGCATTAAATTTCTTTCAATTTCTTTTTCATCTTCACCATCACTTACTTCATCATCAGACTAAATTAAAACAAAAAAGAACCAGTACAGAAAGAATATCGACGACAGAAATAGTTACAGTCAATTGTTGATCTTTCCAATTGAGTGTATCACTTTTTAAACTGCCAACAAGCGAATCATAATTCGAATTATCATGACGATTCGTTTGTTCGTTGTCGGAAGAATTTATTGTCGGAGGAACAGTTGGTGTTGGAGGAATCGTTGGATGAGGTGTGAAACCGATTTTACTTTCAATACGAGGACGAATCGGTGATTGATTCGTACGACGTGATGAACTTGCATTTTGTGATCGGACATCATCCTCATCCGACTCTTCTTCGTCCCCAGCAGTCGACATTTGATTTTGTGAAGCAGAAATTCGATCGAGTAGTTCAGCACGTTCTTGATTAGTTAACTAGTTGAACAGAAAGAAAGAGAATGAGAAGAAAGAAGAAAAAAAACACTAGCAATTAATATCTCGTTAGATATAAACATGCATTTGCATGATCGAAAAATCTTTTTCATCTGCAAATAAATGTTATTTACATTGATTAAATTGAGTAAATTAACGTAGCCAGCTTTTTGTTCTTCGAGATTAGCAACAATGATACGAAGTTTTTCAACTTGCTCTTGTGTGCCCGGCTAAATAAGAGAAAAGAAAACAAGGAAATCAATTTGTAAAATGAAATAAATTAATCTACAACTAAATGTTTGAATTGATCCATGGATTTGAGCATTTGTTGTGCTTGTTCGAGTGAATATTGAATTTGTTTGATACGATCTGTGATTTTCTCGATTGAAATCTATTGAAAACAAAATCTATTCATTTTCAAACTCGAAATTGTATTGATTTTACATCTCCAAGTGGTTCTTGTTCAGTTTTCGTCATTGGATATGCATCCAATGTTTCATTTGATTGATCACGAAACGATTGTCGAGATCGATTTGTCGATGAAAATTCGCTGTCACTTTCGGTTGGATTCATTTCCATGCTGTCTGCTTGATAAACAGGATCGAAAAATGACATCTAAAACGAGAATAAAAACGAAATCAACTGATGATTAACAAATAAATTCGCATTTTACTTGATTCATCGATTCTTTATCGTTTACACTTGGTAAATTTCGTGTTTTTCTTTTAGGAGGCATTACCAGTTTCGTCTTAATCTGTAAAAAAACAAAACATTTGCTTTTTCTGTTGCATCGAAACATGTCAGATGATTTCTTTTAAAAAGAATAATGAGAAAAAAATGTCTTGTGATAGGAAGTACGTCAATGGTGTAGACAGAGGTAAAGCATTAAAAAAAACGTATTTTTTGCTTCGTGTTCTGCGAGAGATGAAAGGGGCACCATTTCTTCCATCGGTCAATATTTTCAAATAGACGTTTTCAAGGTAACGACCTCGAATTCAATCAATTCATAATGAAATTCAAAATTTTATTGAAAGATTATTTTTTGCGAAATAAAAATTTTGATTTTTTTTTGTTCTTTCACCATCAATTTTATTTCAATAAAGAAAAAAAAGTGGAGCGAAAGAGAAAAGCGACATCTAATTGAAGCATCCATCGTTACATCTATCGGAATCAGAAAGCTAACTGAACTACCGATACGAAAAAAGAAACAGACAGATTGTTTTTTTCCAACGAGACTTGAAAATTTCTTTTTTTTAACATAATATGTTTACAAGTGCATAAAAAAGGAAGTGAAAAAGAGAGAAACCGATACCTTAATTAACGTATATGTTTTGTATTTGGAGAACGAGCGTGTTCTATCATGTGTGAAAGAGAAAACATGATAGATAGTAACTTCGACATATCAATATTACGTGTGAATTTGATTACTTTAGATTTGTGCTTTTTTTTCTGCAAATGTCAACAACACGAGAAAATTTTGATCATATTCCTAAAATTTTGCTAATTGGTGAAACTGGTTCTGGCAAATCGACATTAATCAATTATTTTTGCAATTATTTTCACCAAGGCGATTTAAATCATCTTCAAATTGCTATACCATATAAACAGTCACCACAAAATGAATACAATCTATCCAATACGGCACAAACGAAGACCAATGCTTGTACTCAGTATATGTTCACTGATCGCATGACAGAAAAACAGTATCTATTTGTTGATACACCCGGTCTATCGGATACACGTGGTAGTGAACAAAATAAAATGAATATGGATCAAATCATCGATACTATTACAAAACTCGGCAATCTTTCAACTATTATCATTGTTGTCAATGGTTCGATTAGTCGATTGACAACATCGTTTCGTTCAATTTTAACTTGTTTATACGGAAATCTGCCCGACATTGTTCTTGAAAATGTTATTGTTGTTTTAACTAATGCAAAAAAACATGAATCACCATTTGATCTACGTATTTTAAACCTATCGGGCAATACTTATCCATTTTATATGCAAAATAATGCATTTGTATCCGATAGTCGTACTTGGAGAGATTCGATTCGTAATGAACTTGAACTCGATTGGAATTATTCGATGAAACAAATTCAACAAATTCTTCAAACAATCGAATCATTTGAACAACAAATTTCAATTGAAAAATTCATTGAAATGAAACAAATGCGAAATGATATCAAATTAATTCTTCATCAAATGCGTTTCGAATTCATTCATATTCGACAACTTGAAAATGAATTAACACAAATTCAAACATTTGAAATTATTGATGCACCGTATAACAATACATTATGTCTCAATTGTCATCAAGTTTGTCATCGACATTGTTGTTTATACGAAACAACAATTGCCGAGCCACAGATCTCTTGTCAATGTTCAACAATGATCGATGGTTACTGTCAAAAATGTCGAAATCATTGTTCTTCGATTGATCATTATTATGCAAAGAAAACTATTCGTATAACTGAACAAACAATAGAAAATATTTTCGATCAGTTACAATTGAAATATAATCAACAAACAATTGAAATCAATGTTTTCATCGAACAAATTTTAAAACAAACTCTCGAACTTCTACAAAGTAAATCATTGGAACTTTGCCAGATTTGTTCATCATTTGATCTCGTTCGTGAATTAAAACATCTCATTCGACATTATAAAAACGAACGAAATCGAACGAAAAATTATGAAAATGATCAATTTATTCGAAGTTTAATTAAATTAACTCGTTTCATTGATGAATATCAAGAAAACAAAACACCCTCAAAACAATCCACAATGAAAACCATCTCTCACAATGAAACAACAACAACATGTGAAACTAAACCAAAAGAAGTTAATAATTTAAAAACAAATGATTTAATTGATTTATATAATCGAACTAATGATCGTCGATTATTACATTCGATTTTTGAAGAACTTCATCGACGTGTACAAGGCAAATCTTTTGGACCATTGTTAACAACAAATGAAATTATGTTAACGAATAAATTCATTGAAAAATATAAACAAAATACAGTTCAAGAATTAAATTCAATCTATCGAAAATTACAAAATAAAATCAATCAACTTATTGGTTCGGATATTTTCAAAATCGTTGATATTGATTTAGATATTTTAATTGAAAATTTTATTCTTCATACATTACTTGATGAAAAAGAAAAAGATGAAAATAATTCTTCGCATTCACAAACTCCATATCCTCCTTATCCAACTGAACGGCAGCAAACAGCAAATATCAGTTCACCAGTTCAACTTGGATTTTCTCATATACTTACTGCTCCCTATCCAATAGCCAATGAAATCGGGTCACTTTTACCTTCATTACCACAACCGGACAATCATCAATCAACTCCTCCCTATCCTCAAACACCATTTCCATTACAAGATTCTTATTACGATCCAATAGACTCCGAAAGTTTACCATCACTTCCAATGAAGACACCACAACTGTCAAACGTCGGTTTTTCTTTTCCAAATCTTCGTCAAAAGTCAATGAACGAAGATTCGTCTATACCCGATGTCATATCATCGAATCAAAGTTTAAAACTTCAACAAGCGCCTGAAATTGATGTTGAAAAATATCGTTCGATAGATAATTCTCGACTTCTATTGATGTATGCCAATGCAGTCCTAAAAGAAAAACAAACTCAATTAATAGCCATTCATAATGAACTTTATCAACGATGTTTTGGTGATAATCCATTGTTGATGAAACAAAATCAACAATTATTAAAAGAAACATTACAATTATATCAAGAGAAAACATTCGATGAACTTCAACAAGCACAAATAAATAATCAACAAGAAATTCGTAAATTCATACGAAACGATGATGTTACATTGATCGATGATATACCCGTTGAATTAGTTGTTGAAGCTCATGCATTGAAACAACTAATCTTATCCGAAGCATGAAATTAAATCTTTTATAATTTTTTTTTGAGGGTGTCAGTAATTGTTTCTAAAGACATTTGATAAAGTGTACTTTTAAACTCAATATATTTAAATATAAGAGTAAAGAATCGTAGGTAGATACTACGTCGTTGTATTAGTGATGCGTTTTGACATCAATTTTATAATTAAAAGTTTAACTTAACTAGTTTAAACGAACAGCATGTATTTACGTGTCAGAATTAGTATAAACCGAGTAAAAAATAATCTATTTATCAAGCAACAATTCTAACATGTTCGTTTCTTTTTCTCGTCTTAATCTTTCCTTCATAAGTTTATGTAAATATCATCATATATAACACTTTTGCAAATCGAAGAAAAGACATACATATTTTCATTAAGCCAGCTATTTTTATGTAAAATTCAATCATTAGCAATTAGCAAAAAAACCAAGAAAATGATATTATAGCGTCTATAAGAATAATAATTTGTTTATAATCGAACCGATTCTCTTTGTCGTGTATCATTGAAATGTTGATCTTGAACGGATTGATCTTTCATCATATTTCGAACGTTTTGCAGTACTTGTTTGCTTTTTGCTGACGAACGTTTGCTCTGTTGTTGTTGTTCTGATGACGAATGATTGTTTTTGTCGAAACTGAAATTTCCTATGCATGATCGATGTTTAACTTCGCGAAGTTGATTTGGTGGAAGAGCAAGATCTTCGTCACTTTTCTCGCTACTTTGAGAATCAGGATACGATGTAGTTGATGACCAATCTGATGCTGTCGATGAGGACGATGTTGATGATGTTGATGATATACTATCTGTATCACCATCATCATCATTGTCATGATCATGATTGTTTTCTTCTTCGGGTATATCGTCGATACTCGAAGGTGATGGCGATGGTGTTTTCGATTTTTTTTTCCTATGAAATAATTTTTCGAACGGAGAACGTGATGGAGTTGTTTCTTTTGGTTTGTCTTCGATTGGCGAAGATTTTTTCTTCGTTTTTGTTCGATGTTTAGGTTTAGTTTGTCGATCGGATATATGTGTTTCGCAATCAAATTCTGTATCATCAGGCCGAACAACTCGTTCGATTTTTGGTCGAGCAGCTTTAGTCTTTCTGAATATACAATACAATCGAATGATCATATTTGTCAAGAAAAAAAACACGATTAATTTACGTTTTCTTTTGTTCACATTGTCGTTCTCGAATTGTTTGTACTGGTAAACGTTTTAAGCCCACACCTTGATGTGTAACTCGTATACTTTCAACGCGTCGTACAAATAATTTATTGATTTGATGTTGATGTTTAGTTCCATGAGATTGTTGTTCACATATAGGAAATGATTGACGTTTTTTTCTTGGCATACACACAATTGTCAAACATCGATCAAGTATTCTAACCATTGTGATTCGATCAAATAAAGAAGTCAATAACTATTTAACGCATGTTAAAAAACGACAAAGAGATCAAGAGAAACGAAAAAGATAAAGAATTCGTGTCATCTCTTTTCTTTTTTCTTTGTGAACAACCAAAAAAAAATGATGTAATAGAAATCAACGAACAAATATCTAAGCTTACGGGCATTAGTTAAAAAGAAAGATGAAACGAGACACAAAGAATGTTGACCTCTTCAATTGACATTCGATATTGATATCTTTAAATAACAGTTTTTTCTCTTTTCTATCTTGTTCTCTACGTATATTCGACATATTCAATTTTCAATGAACATTATCACACGATTGACACTTGTTTTTTCAGGTGATCTTGTTATGTGTCTAGGAATGTTGCAAAAACTTGACCTTGAATAGTCAAAAATCGATGTTGTTTGAAGACAAAATATCAACAAAGTAATATATTTAACATAACAAAAAAGAACGAAAGAACAAAGTAGAAGAACGATATCATCTGACGATGAGATATTATTGATTATCTGACTGATTTGTTGAACAATTGGAATTTTGACTATCTGAATTTGATTTGTTTCGACTGACTTGAGGTGGAATAATGAGATGTGCTGGCATGGAATGAAAATAGGGACTTTCAAGAGCAGCTTTTGCTGTTATACGATGATCAGGATCATAGATGAGCATTTGAAGTGTTAATTGAAGAGCATCAGACGAGAGATTCGAAAGAAGTTTAGTCATATTTTGTGATTTCCATTGAGGAAATGTTTTCTTATGATCAGGCATCGATGAAAAACCTGGCCAAATAATATCATCCGGTGTACCTAATTAAATAGATTAAAAATAGAACATCATGTTTAAAAAAAAATTTCATCTACCAAGAGTTCGAAATATACGAAAAAGTTGATCAATTTCACATTCACCAGCAAACAATGCACAATTATGTGTAATTTCTGCAAAAATTGTTCCAATACTCCACAGATCTACACTTGTCGAATAGATTTTTGCACCTAGTAAAATCTCTGGCGAACGATACCATAGCGTTACAACCTAAACAAAAAACTGGTTCTATTTTTCAAAATCTTCACATGAAAATGTATTCGTACTTCATGTGTGTACATTCTCATTGGCATTTGAAAATGTCTTCCCAAACCAAAATCTGCTAATTTCAACGAACCAATCCAATCAATAAGAACTAAAAATCAATATATTCCTTAATTGACAATCGAAAAATTAAACATACTATTCTGTGGTTTTAAATCTCGATGTAACATTGAATTCGAATGAATATAATCAATGCCTAATAACATTTGTTTCAAATAACTTTTGGCTAAATCATCGGGCAATGGTTTACGATATAATTTCATATATTCATACAAATCCATTTGCATACATTCGTAGAAAAGAAATAATTCACCTGTTGGTTGATGTACTTGAATGTCATATAAACGTATAATATTCGGATGTTTCAACGAACGAAGTAGACTGATTTCACGTAGAGCTGTACTTGGTATGCCTTCATCACCGAGACAAACACATTTGATTGCAACATCATGTTGTTGTCGAATATCAAATGCTTTTCGAACAATTCCATATGTACCTTTACCTAATTCACAACCGACATTATATCGATCAAATAATGTAAATGCTCCATTATTCATCGTTATCTGAAGAAGAAAAAAATATTAAAATATTCGTCGTCCTTTCAAAATAGCAAGAAAAAGTTGACGAATCGATAGATTTTCATAGGAATAATGAATATTACAAACATGATACAATGTCAAAAATGAAATTGATGAAAAAGAGAAATTAAATGTCGCACTATGTTCAGTGGTTCGACCATAATCAACTGATAATCGAGGTAAGCCTCGAATACGATCTGAATTAGTTATCCATAAATAAAATTCATAGATTGGTATTTGTAATAGAAGTTGATTGAGAAATTGAATTAGTTTTATTGTAAATACCGTTACGATCCAAATCTAAATATAAAATCAATAGTTTCGAAGAAATTCGTTGAATTTCTTTTTTTGATTCATACTGAAGTAAAAACAGCATAGAACATAAAGATCGATGGCAAAAGAAATAGAAGTATTGTAAATGTTAGTGTAACTATAAACAGTTGATCAATATCACATAAATGAGAATCAATTCGATTATTTCTCAATGGATTTTGTTTCTTGCCACAAAATAAACGAAAAAGACTAACTAATACTTGTATTTGCCAATTAAATAATCTGAACAATAACGAAAAACGAACTTTTCTTAATCAAAACAATTTGTCTTTCTTTACCTTGCTGCGTAGATATAAAAACAATAGAGATGTATAGTTAATAATCGAATAAAATCACAGATTGCTCCGAGAACAATAGAAATGCCGAACAGGCAGAGAACGATTAGGATTCGATAGAGATAAGGTAGAACAGTTATGATTAAAGCTTCTAAATAACCTGACCAAAGATAAATATGATAGAAGTAGAATCTTGCAAGAAAATCCACTAATGGTTGATTTAATTTCAAACCAGCTGGCGCATGCATAAGCCATTCAATGATGGATTTAATCCAATTAGTTAAATTCTATTTAGACAAAAAAAAGAATAGGGAAATTTCAAAAGAAATTCATTTGATAAAAACAAACTTGAATTTGTACGAAAACTTCATCAGATAGGAAATTATTGAAATGAAAATTGTTCGCGAGTAAATACGAACAGATAATACCAACGATGATATTCGAAATTAAATAACCATAATTTGCATATCGTCTAAAGAAATCAATATTAATTTTCACTAATTCCAAAGTTATTTTTGTTTTTATACCTCAATTGAAAACAATTATTTCTTGCTTGTTGAAATGTCGAATACATTCCATGAATACTCTGAACTAGCATACTATGTGTCAATAGAAAACCGACAAATCGATTCTAGAGAATAAAATCAAAAATGAATTCGATTAATTTTTGTTTTTCATCGTACTCGAGGTGTCGATAAGTCTTCTTTGAGATTCAATTGATTTTTTACATGTTCAAATATTGGTTTCGGTAGATTTTTCTCCTGACATATATGAACAATTTCTGTATTTGTTTGCAATTCATTTGTTTCAAGTTGAACAACATTGACAATTTGATTATTCACAAGAATTTCATTTGTTTGGCAATTCTGTTTGAAAAACAGATAATTCTCCATTGACGAACATTTATCACATTGCTCATCAATTGATTTACATAAAATAATCATCTGTTTTTTACATAAACAATCATCGACATTCGACCGAATGAGATATTCATCATTCGATTGATTTTCACAGAGATATAATTTTCGACATTGACTATCAACTAGAATCTCTCGTTCAACATAAATAATCATCTAAAATAAGACAAATATTTTTTTCTTTCCTATTGTCTTTATTCAATTGCGTTTTTTTAATTACATTAATAACAAAGATATTCAACACACACACACACACACAAAGATACAAAAAAAGAAGAAAGTTTTGTGTGTTCTGATTTAAGGATTTCGAATGCCAAGTGCTTGTTCCAATTCAACTCGTTTCTGTTGAACTTTATTATAAAAATATCGACTAACAGCTTCATAGGACCATTGTTCCGTATAATAATCAGCTCGTCGTTCCTCTTCAGCATTGCCCGTATTCGAATCTGTCATAGTTTTCAAATCACGTGATTGAGATGCCAACCATTTCGATATAAAACCCTGAGGATCATCAGCAAATGAAAGATAAAATTCTCGGCTTTGCTTTATTTGATTGATATTATCGATATATTGAAGAATTTTGCCATCTAATTCTTCGAGTTCATGAGTATTTTGTGGAGTTAAATATGTTTTCATCGTATCTCGAACTGGATCATCAACTTCAACATCAATATCATAGCAAGCATGTTTCTTTGCTTCAGCACCAAGACTATCAACCAGAAAAAAAGAAAATATTTCCACCGAAACTTCTTTTTTTTAAATTTACCAAAGCGTGTGATTGATGACGATCGGTTCAGGTGGAAGGATGTGTTTGTTTAATCGAGCTGGTAAATCCGAGAAACGTAGACGTTGACATTCGAAAATCTATTGAATAAACAAAATAAAAGATCATTTGGATGAAGAATATAAAATACGAACTGATTGCAAATGTAAATCACAATTAATAAATTCTCGTTCTTCAGAATCTTGTAATTTATGCGTTTTGATATATTGCCACATCGCATGAATGATGGTTTGTCGTGTGCCGTTGGTCACGGAAAGTAAACGAGCAAGACGAGATTCCAAACGAAATTGTGGTGGCTAAAAATCAATCCGTACGTAGATAGTTGAATGTTGATCGATTCAAGAAACTTACGGAATGATCAAGAACCATTAAGATTGTACATTTAACGTTTTGATCACCTGGTCGACGAACTTGAAATCCATCAGTTTCAGCTGTTGCATTTGTTCGATGCCACTGAAATAGTTAGAACAATTCTTTTTTTTATATGCAAAATGTTTCTCTACAACGAACTTCAACGAGATGATTATCAGGTCCGTATAAATCCTTGTCTAATTCGATAACAAGACTTCGAAAGAACGATGAAAATTTACGTTTAGCTTTTCCTTGATCGTATTTATTTGTATTTGGCTAAAATATTAATATATTTTCGTTTAAATGATGATGATAATCAATCGAACTTACATCTTCGAGAAGACGACCTTCGACACGCATCTCCCAATATTGAACTTGTTCATCATCGATACCAGTTGTATCTGCATCGAAACGAACCGGAAATTGATGGCTAATGAATATACGTAGTTTCTTTTTGATCTAAGCAAGAACGTCACAATAACAAAAAACAACGATTTGAATACGAAATCAAATACTTTTTGAGGTCGTTTGAGTGTTTCTTGTAAGTCAAGTCGTTTTCTCACAAGTACAGAATCGAGCTTTTGTTCAAGACGTAGTAGTTCGATGTAGGCTTGTGATTCAGGTACAAGCGAACGGACTTGTTTATGAATGACTTTTTCTGTTAAACGTTTACGTTTTTTTCTATTGAAAAGAACGTAAAAATGATCACAAACGAAAACCAAAGACATTCGTTCTTACTGTCTCATTGGACCAGCACCTGGTGGCATGGCATTTTGCATGATCATTTGATTCGAACCTGGACCAACAGGAGCATAATTCATTGGTGGTTGTTGACCCGGTTGCATCATTCCTTGTGGACGAGGATCCGTTGGATAAATAGGTCGTTTGTTTTTATCGTACATTATCGGACGATTAACTGCTCCGTAGGGACTACCGACAGGTCGCATCATCATAGATGCTTGCATGGGAGATCCTGCAACCATTGGACGCATCGATGGTACGCCGACGGATGCATTCGGTTGAGGCATGACAGAGGTATTTAGCATTGTTGGTGGCCGTTGCATCGGTGAACCTTGTTGTGAGGGTTGTGGTTGCATTGTATTCGGATACATCCTTTCGTTTTTGACAAGGAGAACAAGATACAGATACGGTTGATTATGAATGAGTCAATCAAACAAGAGTAGCATTGTTCATACTTCATAATTATTGGTCATTAGATTAGGTGTGAGAATAGATATGGTGCGATAGAGGACAGTAGTGACCAGAAGGACGATTATATTTATTGCATTCACATATGAAAAATATAAAGACAAAAAAGATCTCAGTTTAGTCACATTTTTTATTTTTCTTGCAATTTTCCGAATCTGATTTCGTTTCAATATCACAGGAACTAAAATAACTTTTAGCACTCGCAGCTGTTACACCTAGTTTTGTTGCCAAACCTGCTAAATGGCCAGTCATTGATACGCTTTGAAACCAAGAGAATAGTCCTGGTGCTACATTCGTTGCTTGCCACCAAGCCGCAAACGATCCACCAGTAACTCCTGTAGCAGCAAAGCCAAGTTTCGCAAGAACAAATGGTACTCCATACGTACTCACAGCAACTGCTAATCCTCCGTAGCCAAGAGCTTGCATCACTTTATCAGCGATGCAACATTGTTCGTCACTCATTTCTAATTGTTCACATATCTTCTTAAGATGACTTGCATTAATTGGTAGGGAATAGACAAGCAGCAAGTAAACTATAAAATACACTGTTTTAGACAATATAGACTGATGTTTTTCTGTGTGCGTAATTAAGTTTTTCTGAATAATATATTTTATGTTTCCATTTATCGTTGGTTTATTAAGTTGCCATGTAAACATTCCAAGAAGATAGATTGTCTTCTTACTTTCCGATAGATAGCGCTGTTTAATAGGAAATTTTAATGGAACTTTTTCGAAATTAAATTCCTACGAAGAATTTAAAATAAAAGTCGATTTTAAAACCAACATTATAGTCGTCAAATAAATATAATAAATTCATTACAAAGACAAATCTCTATTGGCAACGGGAGTGGAATATTACTCAGCATTGCATTTCATTCATAAAATCGTTTTCTTTTCAAAAAAAAATCCAAAAACAATGGTAATTACATGTTAAATACGATTCAATGATTTCAATCCTATTTGTTTCTTTATTTTCTAGCCTCGTCGATCAACTTCTCGTCATCGTTCTCGATCAAGGTAATTTCAAATCTGCAGATTTTTCATTTCAATCAACTTCCCTCTTTTCAAGATCACCAAGACGTGACAATCGTCGACGTAATCGAAGTCGAAGCACCGATCGTAATTCGAAAAACGATCTCGAACGTCTCGACCCACCAGCTAGTAAAGTCTTAGGCGTATTCGGCCTATCACCATCGACAGATGAAGCAGCTCTTCGACAAATATTTTCTCCTTTCGGACGAATTTCAAGTATTCACGTTGTTTATGATCGAGGAGTAAATTATTCTGTTTTTTTTCTTGGCAATAAATCAAACAAATGGTTTTTTTTGTTTATTTCAGACAGGTCGTTCTCGTGGTTTTGGATTCATTTATTTCGAACGAATAGAAGACGCTAAAGAAGTAATTACAATCGATCGAATTCTAGTCGATGATTTGATTTATTCGTTTTATTTTCAGGCACGAAAAGAAACTCAAGGCATGAAGATTGACGGTGGCACCGTTCGAGTTGCTTTTTCTTTAACAGAAAAACCTCACGATCCAACACCTGGCGTTTACATGGGCACACCGTAAATCTCTTTATCACAAATATCATTTTCGAAAATCGTTCTTTTTTTTTGTTTTTCAAGTGTTTCTCAGTACATTCGAAATGATCGTAAATCATCTCGCCGACGCCGTAGTCGTTCACGTAGCCCACGCCGATACCGTAGTCGTTCGCGTAGTCCACGTCGTTATCGTAGTCGATCACGTACACCACGTCGTTATCGTAGTTCATCTCGATCGCCACGTAATTCGAATCGATTTGTTTGATTCTTTAATTGTTCTTGTTTATTTTTGTTTTAGGTCGTCGATCTCGTTCGTAAATCGAAACAGGTAACAACACTAGTCTCTTCAATTGAAAATTATGAAAAGGAAAAAAGAAAGCAGAAATAAACGATAATTGAAGTTGAAAATAAAAACATCTTTTCATTCGAACATGAAGACGAAGATAATTTTGTTCAGATCGTACATATAAAGGTGGTATGTATTCATTTCTTGCCATCTGTCTCACTACTACTCAATTCTTATACTTTCGACATGAAAAAATTCTCTTGTTATTTTGTTTTTGTTGATTAGTTTGATTTGATTTTTTTTTGATAGATCAAAGCAACCAAACCATTTCTTCTGTGCAATTGATATCATATTACTCAAGAACTTTATCCTCTGAACTAGATATGTATTGAAAAGAAAGCTTTACGTGATATTCGAATAATTGTGTTTTCTTTTGTTTGTTCAAAAAATAAAAAAGGAAAAAGAGAAAGTCTTTTTTTTTCTATGTCTATGATGTTTTTCTTGTTTAATCAAAGCGAACAAAATCGAATTGGGGCTACGTTTTTTTTTTGGTTGCACAATCAAAAATCAAAGAAATATGATGAAAAAGAAATGTTTAATGTTGAAGTTCTTCTCTATCGAATATGTATTCGCCAAGACCAGGACCAACACGACGTAATTTAGCGATGTAATCTGTATATTCTTTGAGTGATTGAACTTGTTCGCCGATGAATTCATCTTCGAGATAGTTTGAAAGATGCGGATCACTAGAGAAAAAAAATAGAATTTGAAATATTCAAGTTCTATTTCGTTTTACTTGTGTTTCGATGAAAAAGCATGAAGTTCAAGTAAAGCTTGATAAACATCCTTTTCTAATTGTAAAGCTGTTTCATGAGCTTCAAGTGCTGAACCCCAACTTTGTTGTGCTGGTTTCTAGAAATCGACGGAAAATGAATATGAAAAAAACGAAAAAGCAAATTCTTCTACTTTAATATCCAAAAGGACAATTGTACCACCACGTTTATTTTGATATTCCATGAATTTATTGGCATGTTCGAATTCTTCTTTAGCCATTTTAGCAAACAATTTATGATGACCTTGAACGAAGATAAAGATGCTGTTTCCTATTCGTTCGAGAATATTCTTATTCTATACCTTTCAAAGCTACATCATGTCGATCGAAATAATGAGCCATAGCGGTGTAAACATAACTTGCATATAATTCCAAATTGATTTGTCGATTAATTAAACCTTCATTATCTTCATGATAATTACTAAAAAACGAAATACGAAAATTCTTGCTTGTTTATTATTTTTTTTCTTTCATGGAATTAAAATTACAATCGAACAAGATTTTCTCGTGATTGATTCGAAGCTACTGGAGCTTGTTGACGGTCGAATTGACCAGTTTGTCGATGATCGTTTTTGGATTCCATCTAAAGATTCAGTTTTCTAAGAGTACACGATTTGTAACGAACAGTCACTGCTGCTGCAGAACAAATCAACTAACAGACTAAAGAAAAGAAAAGAGAAAGATAGCCGTCGATAGATCGACCGATCGACGAGGTAAAAGAGAGGGAGAAGAAAGAGATTATATTTTTTTTCGTATAAATTTTAGTCGAATGCCTCGCTGGCCGAGGGAGGCGAGAAAGAGAGGGGAAATGTACGTAGATGTCCGATGATTTGTTTGTTTAGAACAACAACGAATCACAGTGATTCTCTCGTTAATACATAAGTGATTTATTTCTTTTAATTTTAATAAATATAACAGTAACAAAAAAAAAATTATCTAGGAAAGAAAATTCTCTAATCGAATATACTTTTTGGAAGTATATGATATAGAGTAATAACAATAATTGCTATCCATGCCCAGAGAAGTACAGCAAACACCCAATATTGACTTTGAAAGACTGATTGAGTTGAAAATTTCAATGGTCGACGAAGTTTTAATTGTGCTTGTCGTCGAGCATTGTAAACTAATAATGCTGGTATAACATATTGCACAGCAACACCAGCATATGAACCTGTAAAACTAACGAGAAGATTGATATCTTCTGTTAGAATACTAATTAAACCCGGTAAAATTAGAACAAATAAAACTAGGAAAATTCGTTTCTTCTTGCTAACATAAGTACATGTTGTGAGAACATTTTCAAGATTATTTCGTAGAGTTATACCAATAATTGGAAAACTTGAACTTAACGTAAATACAGGAAATAATGTAATGAAATAAGCGAGAACAGTTGGTACTTGTACGACTGATTTCGAAGAACAAGATGTTGGTGGATGAAAATTTAATGTATAGAGATCTTCAAAAGTTGAAAATGTAAAAACAGCTGTTAATGATAATAGTAAATAAAATAGCGCAATACAGATGTAATCATAGGCAAATAGAGATTTAAGTTTATCTTTTGAACGTATCGGAGCGATAATACTTGGAATTGAATGATGACACATCTAAATTGAAATTTTTTTGTTTTGGGAAATAAAAATTCATCATTGACATACGAAACTATAAACACAAACGCCGAATAAAGGCGGGAGACGACGAAAGACAAATGGTTCGGGATGTTGGACTGGAACTGTACTGGAACTTTTTGAAAGTTGAATTATACAAAGAATTATCATGGAAAGAAAAGCTATAGGCAAAGGAAATTTCGTTTTTCTTCTTGCCACAACAACGAATTCAATTACCTGTCCAACGACAGAGTGTGGTGAATATTTGAAGAAGCATCGTTTTTTGCGCATTTCCAAATACGAACAAGCCCAATGTTGAAAAGAAAACAGCCTAATCAAAAGCAGTTCGTTTTTATTTTCAAGATTTACGTATTTCTTCTTTTTCTCTTACGACTAATATTTGATAGACATTATGACGTGACAATGATACACGTGACCAACACGGATCACTAATGGTCAATGTTTGATTACAGTCACTTGGTTCATATTGACTGAAAATATAATGTTTCAATAAACAAACAAGATATATTGTCAATTGAAGAATTTACCATATCACATCTCGAATTGTTTTTGGTACAGCTGAACCATAGATAGCTAAATCTCCGAAGAGATATAATGATATACAAAAATAGAATATCAATAAGCCCACTAAATGTCAAACATATTTTGTAATTGATGATAGGGAGAGAGTTTTATTTTAAATTTACATTTATTTAAAAATATGGTCGCCATTTCACCCTAGAAAATCAAATGCTAATTCAAAGATTTTAAATGATCTATCTAATTTACCATTTCAACTTTTTCAACAATATCAAAATCACGTCTAGCTTCCGTGCCTGTTGACTCGTACACATCTAATTATATCAAACTAGTTCTCTTTTACTTATATTTAATTGAATATTTACCATCACTATTATTAACTCCATTAACTAACAATGCTGTTCGATCTGTTACATAACGATTATCGTCTTCATCATTATTATTATCGTCATTGTCGTCGTCACTCGATGCTACAATTGTTCCTAAACGCTAAATTAAATGAATCATTTTCCATTGATTTACACTCGAAATATGTTCATACTCGAGTAACTTGTTTCGTTCGCATGAAATTTGCAATAGCCATTGCTTCAATTAGGAAAGTCGCTGTTATATAACTAGACAAAGAATCTTTTTCGCTAATGTTCGTCTCTTTTTTGTTTTTTCTATTACCTGAAAAACGCCAAGATTAATAATAGGATGCTACTCAAAATATAACCACCATCTTTAAAAGCTTTTGGAAGTGCTAATGCACCTGTACCAACGATGATGTTGAATATATAAATCATTCCAGTCTATAAACAAGGATTTTTATTCAATTTATTGCCGTTTTTTTATTTGTTTATAATAAACTCACACTTTGAGAAAATGAAGCCTCGGATTTTTTCGATGCCAACGTTCTTGGTCGATCCATTTTCAATATCTGCTGTTTATTTATCTAGAAGTGAATAAAAGTGTAAATTCAAAAAAGTCGATCTTCTATTTAAGAACAAAAAAGAAAAAGAAACACTCTTCTTTCGGGTGGTTATCATTTACCCAGAATCGTGGATCCCAGAATTCATCCCAGAATTGCATCCCGATTTCGGGATTCTTCAATAATTATTTTTAACATGGATGACGAATCTGGGATTTTAATTCTGGGATTTTTTAATTCTGGGATTTTAATTCCGGGATTTTTCAATTCTGGGATTTTTTAGAAAATACAGGTAACATACCTTGATTGAATATCACGTATTTCATATTCTGGTTACCTGAATTTATTTTCAGTCCATGATCATTCATATTCGATTGTCATTTACCCAGAATTTATCCAAAAATCAAAATTATATCTGATTAATTGTCATTTATCGCAAAATTTTATCTTTGATATATAATCAACCACGATTTACTACGAATGTGACTTCCAGAATTGATCTTTAAATCATATTCACATTTAAATGTGAATATGATTTAAAGATCAATTCTGGAAGTCACATTCGTAGTAAATCGTGGTTGACTATATATCAAAGATAAAATTTTGCGATAAATGACAATTAATCAGATATAATTTTGATTTTTGGAT